>Ga0209589_1001390_pt1 | contig 39841 bp, 17 predicted proteins | sample CowpeawhiteBW_FD_187525 | JGI IMG/M metagenome (GOLD analysis project Ga0209589, IMG submission 187525) | Root nodule microbial communities of legume samples collected from California USA - Cow pea white BW (SPAdes) (version 2) | ecosystem: Host-associated > Plants > Roots > Nodule | place: USA...
CCAAATTGAGATAAAATTTAATTTGTATATATTAAAATGCATATTTTTGTTAAATATTTTTAATTTAGAATTAGAGTTAGTTTAAAATTAAAATGAAAAAAAGCAATAACACCATTAATTTAAAATTTTAAGAATTTAAAAATATTTAATTTTAAACCAACTCTAATTTTAAATTTTAAATATTTAATAAAAATATATATTTTAATAAGAATATCCATATAATATTTATATACAAATTATATTTTGTCTTTGGAGAGAAACAAAAATACTAAATTAAAAAAAAATTATGACTAAATTGAAAACAAATAACGAATATTAGGACCAAATTGAATACAAAAATCTGATTCTGACATGTGGCATGATATTAGCTTGACACATGGATTTTTTTTAATTAAAAAAATTAAATTAAAAGAATTAAAAAATGACACGTGATATAATATGAGCTTGACACGTGTACATTTTTTTTTAAATAATTTTTTTTTAAAAAAATTAAAAAAATTAAAAAAAAATAAAAAAAATAAAATTAAAAATAAAAAAAATAAAAAAAATGACAAAATGACACGTGGCGGTTACTGTTCACATCCGTTAACTATTTTAATGGTATTAGCGAAAAAGACCAAATTGAAAAGAATTTACCAATATTAAGACCAAATTGAAAAAAAAATAAAAATAAAAGTGGAACCACATTGAAAAAACCGAACGAAAACTATGACCAAACTACTATTTAAGCCTATAAAGAATGAAAACGTAAGTGAATGTATACGGTGTATCAATGATTGAATTCGTAATATTTTTAATAATTCATAAAAAATAAGACAATTCGTTATTATTAATAGATATATACAGCATTAAAATAATTATAATTTATAATATTTTCAAAATATTAAATATTTAAATTAAATATATGTAATTACGAATTACAATCCTTAAAATTTAAAATATTGTTATTAATCTTTATTAGAGTTAGTTGAGTTAGTTTTCTGTTGTTTGTTACCAAGGTTTGTTTTCCCCTTTTTTTCTTTGCAGAGCTTAGCCCTATATAACTAAGTCTTTATCTTTGTATCAATTGAGTTGATCAATAAAGCATTATGACTTCTATCTCTGATTTTTATCTTCTATTACCCTCTATACACTAATAATCTTATACTAATATAAATTTTACATACTTATAAATTACTATCTTTATATTATTTTTTAATTTCACTCATAAATTCAAAATAGAACTATTAAAAATACTTTCTAATATATTTTAAAGGGTTAAATATGTTTTTGGTCCTTCAGTTGAAATTTTATACCAATTTAGTCTTTCATATTTAGAAATGCATGAATTTAGTCATTCTTACCAAATTCTGTTAAGTTTGTTTGACATTTTAAAATACATTTTATGATAATATTTGAGTTAATATTGAAGCAAAAATGTGTCAAACGGTGTAAATAATTCAAATACTATCATAAAATGCGTTTGAAACGTCAGATAAACTTAACAAAATCTGGTTAAAAGGACTAAATTCACTCATTTTTAAAGATGAAGGACTAAATTGGTCAAAAGTTTAAAAGAATGACTAATTTCAAATTTTACTGAAACTTGAGGGACAAAAAACGTATTTAACCCTATTTTAAAATATTACATGTTTTTATTTTAAAATTATAAAAAATATATTTTAGATATTAATTATATTAAATAGATAAATTATTAATTATTTTTAATAAAATAAAAAATAATTCAAACATTTTACATGTTAAAAAAAAGTAAAAAATAAAAATAAAAATTAATTGAGATCTACCTGGATGGAGGGATCGATTTAACGAATTTCTGGCATGCGCTAAATGAAATGAATGCGATGGAAAATTGGCGATCATAACACTAATCTTACTATAGGAATAGAGATTCCTTTAAATAAATATAAACCTGTTAGTTCTATTTGAGAGTTATTTAAAAATGTTAAAGATATTTATTTTAATTTAAAAATAATTAATTTAAATAAATGAATAATTTAAATATGAGTTTCTTAAAAGATAAAATGGATAAAATAATTATTTTAATTTAAATAAACAGTTATTTATTAAAAAATAAATTTAAAAATAAAATTGTCCACAGCATTCTAATAATAACACTCTAAATATACTAATAAGACATTTTTATTATATAAAATCAATCACATAATTACTCATCATCTCAATCTTATTCGTATTCTCCTACCATAAATTAAAAGTTTAATCAGGCGAATGATACTATTTTTATGTCTATTCGTATTGAATTCGTAATATTTTTAATAATTCAGAAGAAAAATAAGACAATTCGTTATTATTAATAGATATATACAGCATTAAAATAATTATAATTTAAAATATTTTCAAAATATTAAATATTTAAATTAAATATCAGTAATTACGAATTACAACCCTTAAAATTTAAAATACTGTTATTAATCTTATACTAATATAAATTTTACATACTTATAAATTACTATCTTTATATTATTTTTTAATTTCACTCATAAATTCAAAATACAACTATTAAAAATACTTCCGAATATATTTTAAAATATTACATGTTTTTCTTTTAAAATTATAAAAAATAAATTTTAGATATTAATTATATTAAATAGATCAATTGTGAATTATTTTTAATAAAATAAAAAATAATTCAAACATTTTACATATTAAAAAAAAAGTAAAATAAAAATAAAAATTCAAAGAGATCTATCTGGATGGAGGGATCGATTTAACGGATTTCTGGCATGCGCTAAATAAATGGAATGAATGCGATGGAAAATTGGAGATTATAACACTAACCTTATTATAAGAATAGAGATTCCTTTAAATAAATTAATATAAACCTGTTAGTTCTATTTAAGATTTATTTAAAATTGATAAAGGTATTTATTTTAATTTAAAAATAATTAATTTAAGTAAAAAACATTTTGATAATAATTATCACAATATATTCTTATTATATCATCATAATCACTTATTATTATTCTTCTTTCACTTCTTGTTTAATCTAACAGTGTATTTGGATGGGTTGATTTTCTCTTCATGCAGAAAGAAATGCAGGGTTAATGCTTCTTCATGTTTGTTATCACCAACCCAACTTCTTCACTCTTCATTTCCTTTTCCCTATAAAACCCTTTCATCTCTTATTCTCAATGCTCAACAAACTCATTCTTCCAATGTCTGCCCAACTCTCCCTTGAACCCTGGACCACCCTTGCCGGAAAGGTCGTTATGGTCACCGGCGCTTCCTCCGGCCTCGGCCGCGACTTTACTCTCGACCTTGCCCGCGCCGGCTGCCGCGTCGTCTTGGCGGCTCGCCGCGTCGACCGCCTCCAGTCCCTCTGCGACGAAATCAACCGGATGCCGTCGTCGTCGGATCTCGCAGAAGGTGACCGGAGCCTCCGCGCTGTCTCCGTGGAACTAGACGTTGCCGCCGATGGTGCTGTCATCGATAGACAGGTGCAGAAGGCGTGGGACGCGTTCGGCCACCTCGATGCGCTGATCAACAACGCTGGTGTCAGAGGTAACTGATTTTCTGAATTTTAAATATCAACTCGGAGGGAGATCAGAAAAATTTACAGAAAACCTTTAATATGATACCATGAATGAGTATATAGTAATGCAGGAGTGGTTGAATTGAAATTCGAGAAATCGACGTAGTTTTCAACTATTGACTTCGACTTTTTTGAGACTGTACTGATCTTCTGAATTTGAATACAGAGATAAGAAAAATTTACAGAAATCCTTAATATGATATTAGAATGATATGCAACTAATAATAATAATAATAATAATAATAATAATAATAATAATAATGCAGGATCAGTTGAATTGAAATTCGAGAAATTCACGTTGTTTTCAAATGTAAATTCGAGAATTGCTTTCGACTAATTTTGAGATTGTACTGATCATTGGACTTTTCCAAATGTAAATTAGATACTACGATTCTCGTGGTTCTTAATATAATAGAACTGCACAAGTAGTTTTTTAAGTGTAAGTTATTTTATTTGAATTCAGAAACTAATTTGAAGGAGTTTATATATTTTGAGGATTATTTATGTAATTTGAATAGACATGGTAATAATATCGTTGAAGAGGAATGTGACTTGAAGACCAGATAAAAATAAATAAAATGAATAATTTGTAAAAGACATATATATAAATCTATTGTTTTTTAGGTTTTGGGTTGAAAATAATTTTAAATTTTGTCGCCTAGTTTATGATTCATTTTTTTCATATATCTTTTATGTTTATTGTATACCAGCAAATATTTTAAGATTAGTTTGTTAGTTAATTATTTATGATAGTAAAATTTAAGGCAGTAAGAGGAAAATTGTTGAAAGAGAATGACCTTAATGTCTGTCTACTGCATACTATTTTTCATTTTGAGAAGCAAGTGATTTGCAGAATTGAGATGTGCGCTATCATACAAGTCCACTTACTTTCTCGGTAACACACTGATTGTGAAAAGTTGTGGTGTGAAGGAACTGTGAAGCCAGCATTGGAATTGTCTGAGGAGGAATGGAAGCAAACATTGAGAACGAACCTCACTGGGACGTGGTTGGTGTCAAAATGCGTCTGTAAACGCATGCGTGACGCTCAGAGGAAAGGATCAATCATCAACATTGCTTCAGTTTCTGGTTTGAATCGCGGTCAAGTGCCTGGGGGATCTGCATATTCATCTTCTAAAGCAGGTGTCAATATGCTGACAAAGGTAAACCATTTTGATTTTTACCTTAATTAAAGAAATCAACAATTTCTTTACATATCTCACTTTGTATTTATGGTTGATTTGTTGAATGGGAATGTTCCATTGGAACACAGGTGATGGCACTGGAACTGGGGGCAGACAAAATCAGAGTGAATTCCATATCACCTGGAATTTTCAGATCCGAAATCACTGAAAAATTAATGGCAAAAGATTGGTTGAATAAAGTGGCCATGAAAACGATACCCTTGAGAAGTTTTGGTACCTCTGATCCAGCATTAACATCCTTGGCTCGTTATTTAATTCATGATTCCTCTGAATACGTATCTGGCAACAATTTTCTCGTGGATGCTGGAGCCAGCTTAGCTGGCCTGCCTATTTTTTCCTCCCTGTAAACCAACCATAATAAACTTATATTTTAAATTTATTAAAAAATATTTTTTAACTATTAAATTTTCATAATTTCTAAATGATTTTTTGTTTTTTTATTTTCAATCTTCCAAAATTACTTAAAAGATGACACATTATATTATAAAAAAAAGTTATCAAAATTTAATAATTATATAAGTTTTACAAATGAGAAATCTAAACAAAGTAAAAAAAGAATAAATTTTATAATTATATGTGCTTTATGTACTTCATTAACTCTTTTATAGTCTCTTTGGATCCCGCTGACAGCTTTGCAACAATAGATACCACTTGCAAGTATTATTAAATAAGATTGCAAAAATTGTAAGCTGTAATAAATACCTACAATTATGAAGTCCACTGTATTTGATGAATATCTTCCATATCTCTCCCTTCAAGGAGGAGTTTCTAAATATTATAAATTAAAAATGGTATTTAATTAATCAAAACTGAAACTCGTATTTAATGGAGGTTTAATTACTTTTTAAGGCTTTCATAACTTTGAAAATTTTATTAAATTTTTGTGTGTTGTTTAAAATTTTGGATAATAAACTATCATTGTTTCCTTTATCAATAGAAGTAATAGTGACCATTTCTTAATTATTGTAAGTGAAAAGGCAGAATATTCGGAAGCATGCCAATTTTATTATTCAACATGTTTTAAATAAAAATAATAAAGTTCATTTATAATTTTACATCAGCGAACATATAATTTTATATTAATCACAAAATCTCAAATTACATAAAGTATACAAATAAAAAAAATACAAGACAAAAGAATAATTATGTTTTCTAATAAAAAAACATTAAATACTCAATTGAAAATTTTAAAATTTCAAAATTTACCCTCATTTGTACTGGAGAATTTAATTACATATGAATCGATTGTGATGAAAATAAAAAATAAGTATTAAAAATAAAATCAAATGGCTATTGCTTAGTATGTATAAGGGTTTGATGCCAATACATATACACAATAAAGGTTTTATTTGTAGAATATAAAACATAGCAAAGATAAACACCAGAGAAAGTCTAACAGACACACAGATATAATATAATACAATAATTATAGGCTTAAATATAAAATTTATTTTAATTGCTGAAAACATTGATAAATATCACTTAAAATATATTTTACTAAGTATAATTCTTAAAAAAGTTATTCTAAATTATATATATATATATATATATATATATATATATTTATTTATATTATATAAAATAACCAAATCATACTAACAATAAATTATTTTAAAATTATATTACTATAAAGTTTATAATAATATTTAACACATGACATTTTTTTTTAAATATTAAATTTAAGACTTTGATTTCAATTTTAAAAGTTGAATACTGTTATTAATTTAAATTATACTTACATTTTTATATTAATAATTAGTTTTTAATTTAAAAATAGGAGAATATTAGTTAATTAAATTTAATTATAAATTTCACAATTAGATTTACTATTAACTATATCAATTATTGCATTCGTAATAATTTTAATATCTAATAAAAAATATAAGAAAATTCGTAATTATTAATAGTATTAATATACTATTAAAATAATTATAGTTTATAATATTTTCACAGTATTAAATATTTAAATTAAATATCAACAATTACGACTTAGAACGTTTAAAATTTAAAATCTTGTTGTTAATATAATTTTTATTTACTTATAAATTACTATCTTTATATTATTTTTTAATTTCACTCATAAATTCAAAATATTTTCAACTATTAAAAATACTTTTGAATATATTTTAAAATATTAAATTTTTTTAAAGTTATAAAAATATATTTTAGATATTAAATAGATCAATTATAAATTATTTTAAATTAATATAAACATTTTACATGTTAAAAAAGGTAAAAAAAAAGTCATAGAAATAGTATCTGGATGGATCGATTTAACGATTTTCTGGCATGTGCTAACCAAATAATGAAATGAATGCCATGGAAAATTTGAGATCACAAATTTTATAATATGAATAGAGATTCGTTTAAATAAATATAAACTTGTTGGCTCTATTTGGGATTTATTTTATTTAGGTTTAAAAATATATACTATCATGTGTTTGGGTAACAACCCCACATATTCTAGATAAACAAGAAGTACTTAAGTATCACATGATTTTTATAACATTATTAATTACATACATGAACTAATTCAGATTACACTTCTTAAACTACATAATAAAATATTTCAAAATACACATTGCAATAATCCCATCCACGAGTACTTCAAATATAATTAGGAAATTGAAAAGAAGTTTTCGAATATATATATATATATATATATATATATATATATATATATATATATATATATATATACACGAAAGTAACTTCAAACACTAAACTATTATAACACATAATTTTGTTTTGAGAGACTAGTATATTGAATATACTTGTAAGATTTTGCACTTGTCATATCATCTCTCCTCTCCTTCTTTATAATAATAACTTAAGAATCTCATATATCTCGTCTAGTACTATGGTTAACTTTACTGACTCATAAGTATAATTTTCTCTCTTATAATATCGTTTGTCATGTGAAGTCTCCTTCGATTGTCACTATCGCCTGGTTATCTTCTTTTATGTGAGTTAGATACAAGTAGAGTGAGGATTATTCCAATTAACAAGTTCCCTTCATTACACTTAGACTCACCTTTACCCTAGATTAGCATTTCTTCTTGGAATTTGCTAATTTGAAAATCTCAACACTAAAATCTTCATGCATACACATACATTGTCAAGTATATGGGAATACAATTATAACTATAATATATAGCATATTGTTGGAAAAAGCAGAAGACAAGTTTAATGTTAAAGCAAGATTTTGATGATGTCAAAGAAACTCAAAAGTTATTTGGAAGACAATCTGAAGAACAAGTGTTTTATGTTTAAAGTTATCTTGTAACTATTTTAAAGTGTTTAGAATAGCTTAGAATCAACAAGTTCGTAATCTCTCTGATCCTCTTATTTTTATAAAAAATATTGTGATAATTGATTATCACTTAGGATAATCGATTATCTTAAGCTGAGTCCATTTTTTGAAAACCCACTGGAATAATCGATTATCTTCCTGGATAATCGATTATTTGCTCAAACTTTTGTTTTTAGAAAACACACTGGAATAATCAATTATGATAAGTGATAATCGATTATCCTTGACAGTTTGAACATGACTTTCAATTTTTAACCTAATTTTTGAAAACCCTATTTAAAGAACTGCAATGCCAGTTCAAAAATTACCTTTTTGAGAGCCAAAGTCTTAGTACTGTTTGCAAAGAAGTTCTTTGAGTGTTCTTAAAAGTGCTTTGAAAAGTCTAGTGTGAGTAAAGCGATAACTTTTCCTAAGAGGGTTTCTAGGAGATTGAGTGTTGCTGCTGTTGTTAAGAAAGCTAGGCCAAGTTCTTTGTGTGATTCAGAGAAAGTTACTTTCATCTCTTGTGTCTTCAAAAGAGGTGTTTTCTTTTTCCTGTTCTCTTATTATTTGATTGTAATCTGATATTTTTAGTGATTGAGTTAATCTCTTTGTTTAACGAGATTAACAATTGAACGTAGGATCTTTTGATTTGAACCCGTATAAATATTTGTGTTAAATCTTATTCCCTATCTATTTATTTCATCTGTTGTTGCAATTAAAGGAACTGATATTTAAATTAAACGGTAAAATTTTGAATTTTTTATAAAGTATTAATTTTTAATATTAAAATCAATTTACCCCCTTTTGGTTTTTATCCAAACGTTAATCATTCCACTGCACATTTACAACACATATAAGGAAAACCATTTAGCAAAATATAAACCACTTCTCGTATGAAAAAAGTTACAGGGTTACCGCCCAACGCTACACATTCATCGACACATATAAGGAAAACCATTCAGTAAAATATAAACCACCATTTCTCGTATGAAAAAAAGTTACAGGATTATTGCCTAATGCTAGACATTCATCGCCCATCGGCAGTCACACAGTGACTCTTGAAACCTTTAAAATTTATAATATTAAAATAATTGAGTCTCACCATTTTTAAACTACTATCAATTCTAAAATGTCATTTTTTTTTTAGTTTTTACACCAAGAACTTCTGTGACTTTGAATCTTCAAGAAAATAACAACGAGGTCAAATTTGCTAGGAAAAAAGAAGATGAGAGAACCTAACTTTTGAGACTCAAGAATGAAGGGTTTTCGAAAATTGTTTTGTTTAAAAAAAAACTCTTAAAACCTTTAACTTTTTATAATATATAAATTAATAAAGATAGACAAAATATTCTTATAATAATATATAATTGTAATCTTTATAGAATTTATATTTAGGTTCGTCTTTCCTAATTTATTTATGTTAGAATGATAACATAATCGATAATCGATTATAACGTAAATATTACTTTTATGTTTACGAGTGCAATTTTGTTTTAAATATATGATAAATCATAATAATTATAGTAATAACAACATTTAAATGAAAAAAATTAAATAAATTAGTATTGTAATACTTTTTTATGTTTTATATTCTAATCCAAACAATATTTATTCTCTATAAAAAATATTTATTTTCTATATTTTTTTTTCTTCATTTTATTGTCTGAAGGTATGAAAAGTCACTGGCAAAAACAAAAATAAGAAGGTAGACGATTAAACAATACAAAAGATAAAAAATATTTTTTTGAAATGACTTTTAAAAAAATTACGATTTAATAAGATAATTTATTATATTATAAAATTATTTGTGATACAATGAATTGTGTCATCAATAAAATAAATTATATTTGTAACATCGCATTTTAATAGCATAATACTATCAAAATAAAATATTTCATTATGAATATTCAATATTTACAAGACAGATCAACCAAATCAATGTATATAGTAAATTAGTACATTCTTATAAGATCAAACTACAATAATATCACTTATATACATTCTCAAGCTATTGTATTATAATCCTATTATAATATTATACCTAACATGATCTAAAGTTGGTCATCGTCCAGACAACTGATTTCTCAACATCAAAAGGTGCCTTTATACCTATATCTCCATCTGCTCACACCAATAAAATGATCATTGCAAAAGAAGTACACAACACATACAAACAACAAATAGAAGAGGGTAAGCTAATTTATAAAGAAAATAATCATATAACAATTAAACTTATTACATCATAAAATAGCATATCTCAAACATTCATAAAAAAAATACCAAACATACAATTACACCCTATGTAGATTCAATTATTCGGATTTATACATTGACTCAGACATAAGAAGTTGTGAACCTGCCATAAAAGTGAATTGTGACAAAGGTCTTGGCTCCACTTGGCCTAACCAACATGAATCAATTTCCTCTGAACATGGTAAGTTACTTATGATATCGCCATATATGGGGTCCCACTGTAACATCCCTGAGGGATATTACTAATTTTTAATAAATAAAATTCGAAATAAAATAAATATCACATTTAATATAAACTATTTCCCAAAAACGCGGGAAATTTAAAACCATAATTAATACCATACATAATCTGAATGTACCATAGCATTATTTACAAATGATATTAAAATTAACATAGGAAATATTTAAATCAAAAACAAAACAGTAAAGTTTCTTTCAAAATCCCAAGTGGCCCATGCTCTCCGTCTCTACGCAGCTCCTGGCTCACCTGTCACATCATCTGCTCCCGGATAACAAATTATCAGATCATCGCCATACACACACAGATAGGGTGAGCTATGCACAATAAAACATAAACAGACATATGTGAAATAAATATGCTTCCCCACCCAAAATAATATAAGTACAAACTCATAATTTCCAAATCACCCAACCATGACCTCATAGTCCTTCATGAGTCATATGCATGAACTAGGTCTTGGGACTTCCCTGTGCTCCCACGAAACTAACTCATTCGTGGTCCAACCTTATGAGCCTATCCCGCTCATAGTCCTGCCCTACAGACTCCTCGCCTGTAGTATAAACATCCAAGTCTCACACTTGGACCCCGACACGCACGCAATCACCATACTATGGACTCCTCGTCCGATAGTAGCTGACGGGAACATCACAGTTCCTTGCCCATCGTGCGCCTGACACATGCAATCACCATACTAAGGACTCCTCGCCCATTATTAGCCAACGGGAACTCAACCAGTTCCATGCCCATCATGTGTCCAACCTCCGAGCACATCCCAGACCCTTATTGGACTTAGTCCATCAAGCCCAAACATCACACCACATGCATATACAATCGATCCTTATGGTAAACAACAAAAACACACTCACAAGCACATAGAAACACAATAGTTAACATAAACTCGCTTAGGCTAGGGACCCCTCGCCCAAGCTAAACCCTCTGCTTCGCTTAGGCTAGTTCGCGTCGCCTGAGCGAGCTTAAAACAACCACAAACACACGTTATCTCGCTTAGGCGAGATTCCCTCGCTTGGGTGAGCTGCACCATCGCTCAAAGTAATACCAACACCTCGCCTAAACGAGGAACCACTTAAATAACATCATTTCACATCGCGACCTCGCTCAGGTGAATGTCTCTCGCCTGAGCGAGATGGGGTTGCTCAAAACACTAATACTTCTCGCCTGGGTGAGATATCGCGCTCAAAAGCGCCCAAGTTTCCTCACAACCTCGCTTAGACGAGCTGTCCCTCGCCTGAGTGAGACTAAGTCGCTCAACACCAAACCAAGGTCGAGCGCGACCTAAACCAGACGTGAGGTTCTGCAACTCTCGCCTGGACGAGATAGACTCGCTTGGGCGAGACTTGTAGAGTTCCCTCACTGTCACACATGCATCATACCAAAACAGAGTCAATTCATGCCCAAAAATATACCACCCAACTTGCAATCGATACTAATCTAATGGTAATGGCAACAACACCCAAAACCACCCTTTCCAATCAGAAATAATCAAGATTATCAAAACCCTTATCCCGCAACCTATTACACATACTTAATCATGCTTCCAACCCCAAATAACTCCAATTCACAACCACAGCGCAGTAAAGTACGAATTTTACCAATCAAATAGAAATCAAAGGAGACACCAATGACTCTAAATCACAGCACTTAGCAGTTTATTTACATACTCAAAATACAGCTCCCCTAACTTGAAAGTTTGATTAGACTTGGAAGAAAAATGGGATTTTCCTTGGTTTGCCTATGACGTGCCACAATCTCTCTTAATTGAGCCCCTTTTTCGCACCCAAACCTCACCTCTCAACCTCAATTTCGTGCTCTCTCTGCTCATCCTGTTTATTTATTCATTAGGGCGAGTGGCATTAGCCCCTCTCCCAGCAAGTAGATGCCCATCCATTTGAATTTATTATAAAAAGAAAAAAAAATCCAATTCAAATTAAGAGAAAAGGAAATCCACGGGGATAGAGACCACTTCTTTGATGCAGCAAGAGCCCGAAAGGGAATCAATCGTTAGCATTCCAATCCGTAAAGAATCTCTTTGTCTTATATTCTCTTTCTCGTATTCGAAGTAGTAGGCCCATGCCAAGCATTCTTCATTCTCCAATCAGTAATGCCAATAATGAGTCCTCCTTGTTTTCCCCTAAGCGCGTATGCGGTCCGCCAGTCTTTGACTTTCTTTGAATAAAATGAATTCAATAAAATGAAGAGAACTGTGGAATCACACTTCCACATAGATTGGAAGAATCTTATCATAATGAAAAGTAGGTTTTAAAAATAAAACGGGATTAGGCTTAAGGTGGGTTTTTAATTCCTCTTAATGTCAATTATTTGATAGTTTTAAACCCGTGACCTTCCACCCACAATAACAAAGCATACCCATTATGCCAAACCACATTTGGTGATATACACAATCAACATAAGTTTACAATACCAATCACCTACTCATACATATTCTTAAAAATTAATAATAAAATAATCACACATAATTGGCATACTTAGGACTTGAACCCAAGTCCTCTCACACAACTAAAGTATTCTCAACCATTTGAGCTAGTACTTTTCCACATTACATTAAACAACAATTAATATCATAAAGACGCCTTCTACCCGCATTTATTAATTAATTAATTATTTAATTAATTAATTTTCCTGGGTCTTACACCCACCCTTAATCCTGCCATAAGAACCTCTTTCAACTCTCACCACCTAGGCCACAACACTCTATATGAGTTTGTATACCTAATAGAGTATAGGATAGATTTTGACGAACACATATCCCTAGCCAATGCATATCAATCTACTAGAAAAGATTTACACTTCTTTCTTAGAAGCACAACCGTTATACAACAAACAATTCAAATCAACTCATTTCATTTCAGTAAGTTCCACTTTCACTCTCTTAAAACCATCACACTTCTTTAGAACACAATTCACAACTCTTTTCACCAATATTTCCACTTCATACACTACTCATTATCATAATATAACTTTCCCCAAATGAGTTTACGAATACCATAACAAGATTCCACAAATTATAAATAAACTCATTTCATCACCATAGCATACCTTAGTCTGCATATCATACACATTTATCATTCTTAAAACACATACTTCAATATCAAGATCAACCCAAGATCACAACACTACATAAGGACCTACTAACTCATCAAACAGGAATACCCTTCATAAAAGAGAAACCTAAAGTATAGTGCAAACATGAGAAACTAACTGGTCTAACTACAAATCGCAAATCACAGATCCCACCGGTCAAAGTAAAGAATCATGTATCTAGGATCAGTTGACAAAATTTCAACTCGATCTGACGGTTAATGAAGCGAGAATCTTCATTTTACCATAGGAACACAAATTAGAAAAATAGGGTGACGCCTAATGCTAGAAAATTGGAGCCTGAAGTTTAGCCCCTGGAGTTCATTAACTTCTAGCGTTCGGCGGTTGAAACGTGGCGCCCGACAATACCAAGTTAATGGCCTAGCACCTAGCGGCACTATAACAATGCTTGACGTTGTATAAAAAACAACAATTTGGGAAAATTGATCCTATGTAATTGACTAATTGAGCACATTTCCTTTAGTATTTTTGATTCAAAATGACTTTAGAGAGTAAAAAACTTATAATAAATCACTCAAAACACATACTCAAACATTTGCCATATCAAGACCAAACATACATTAAAATCAAACAGTTAAACATACAACTCATCAATTCAACAAATCATATCATAATTAACTGTCAAGATGATCAATTCAACATAAATCTAGATTCTCTTACTTGACAAAGCGACTCAACCGACCCAAACAACTTAGCAGACTCAAGGAACATTTTTAAGACTCTAGCAAGCATACCAGGTCGCAAAAGTAGTAACCGGTAAGACCGGAATATCGTTTCCCAAGAGACTCGTGTAATACTAAATAACCGAACAATAAATAACTAATTTAAGCTAAAGAATGAATCTATAATTTGAGTTTTTTTGCATGAAAGTAAATTTTGCATAAATAAGTAAAAGGTGAACTTGGATATTTTAAACTCTTAGAGTATGTAAAAGACTTGAAATGCAGTGGAATGATATTGTTGGGATTAAATTTCTCCGACTTCACTCTCAAACATATAAAACACTTAAACTCTTCTCCATTAAATTTCTAATGTCAACCCACAAATGTACTAAAACCCTAATCTCTTAGTTGAATGAGCCTAGATTTCCTTATTTCCCAAATAAGTGAACCTGCTTTATGAACTAGGGTTTTAGACAACTAATGGGTCAAACTTCATTCCTAGATACAAGTTTCATTAGGTATCTTGTTCCAAGTCTAGGTTTCAAAAGATATTTTCCAATACCTAATGACCAAAATATCATGCAATGAATGGCCAAAACAAAAGCATTAAGTAAAGAAACAAAGATACTAGCAATTAATGGAATAAACATGTATATATTCAAAACATTTGTAAAATATAAGAGAGTTCAATGACTACATCTACCCCCAACAAAATGGGTTTAACTCTCCATTGTCATGGAAAGCATAAACTTACAAAATAAAGATGAAAGAAGAAGGAGATACAAGGAGGAAGAAAAGGGTGTTCCCACAAGCCCTAACAAACCTCCAAACTTCTCCAAACGTGCATTTCGAGCTTCAAAACGTACAAAGATGAGTTTCCTTCGAGAAAACTAGAAGAAATAGGGTCAAGTTGCCACATCAATGAAAGTGGCACTCGAAGGAAGCCTCCCAAAGCCAGGCGCTGGCAGCAAAGGAGAAAAGATGAGTTTTGACTATCGCTTGGCGTTTTCTAGGTGCCGTTAGGCATTGTGTTACTGGAACGCATGGTACCTGGCATTGGATGTTGTTTGCTAGGCGATGACTCCCTAGAATTGGGCTGGCACCTAGCGCTGGCCTTGTGTCGCCCAACAGTGGCTAGTTCTTCCTTATTTTCATCCTTTTTAGCTTCTTCTTGCTACTTAAGATCACTCACTTGTCTGGGTTTTTGGAACAAAGCTTCCAATCTATAAATAGACACAAAAAAAATGAGGATTTGTGGTAAAATTAGATCAATGTAACCCAAAATATATTTATTTACAAAAGCAAGATAAAATTGGAGATTGAGAAGGTTAAAAGCTATGGAAGAGTTGATTTTGTTAAATAAAATAAGACTTAGACAATGGTAAAAATTAACATTATCAAACAACAAAACACTTTTAGCTCAACAAGATGCTCTACCTATAGTTAGAAACAACACAATGACGATCAGGATCTACCGTTAGGATCATTGATCAACATAGACTAATATAGAAGATGAAAATCCCACATGCAAGCAAAAAAGACCTCACATGCAAAAAGAAAGAAAAAAAAAGTCCAAGAAAATGACTTAAACTTAACTTATGCGAACGAAAAAATTAATTGGTCCAAATTGAAGAACTCGCCGTGAGAATCACTCCTATGATCTCATATCTTCAATCAGGCGAACAATGGAGGAGAACCCTTATAAAGAAGTTAGAGAATTAGAGAAAAATGATTTCGAGAAAGACAATATGTTTTAAAAATAAAGAAACTTGTTTATAATAGTTATATTTATACTAAAACTTTTTTATAATAGTTATATTTATACTAAAAATTTTTAATAATAAAAATAATTGAAATTTGTTTATAACAATTATATTTATAATAAAACTTTTTAATAGTAGAAAAAAATGAGTCTCACTATTTTAAAATCACTATCACTTTTAAAATATTATTTTCTAGTTTAAATATTTCAAAAATTATGTATCTTGATTGTAATATTTATATGTATCTTGGTTGTAATGGACTATACTAATATTGAAAGAATAAATTATTTTTTAATATAATTAATTATACAGTTAACGTTTTAATGTCTGTAGTTTTATTTAAATAAAAATAAGGAAAAGAATGTAACATTTTTTCATTTTAGCTCAAAATTCATTTCTATTTTAATTTTACACTTTTAGATTATAATTATTAGTTAAACTAAAAAAAGTGGTAGATCTTTAAATATTTTTCAACATTTAATTTAATTATTTTTTAATTTCATATACAAATTCATAAGATTTTTTTTACATAACATCAATTAAATCAGTGATCTAATCATAACTTTCTTTTCTATTTTTCAGTTTGTTAAATTAATCAACATTTGACGTTTTTATTATATCAAATCAGTCAAATAATTACTGATCATCGTCAATGTATTCGTATTTCTCTTAATTTAAACTACACATGATTTTGATAATTTTTTAAGGTTCAAAAACTACTTTATCCTTTTTTTTTTCATTAAATGGTCTTATTTTTCTTCGTCAATTTTATTCGATTTAGTTTTTCTTAGTAACAACGTTTAAATTGTCAATAACAAGTTATCAATACAAATCACATGTTGATTCATAATTTTTTTGTTTTTTTTTTATTTTTCTATTTGTTTATTTATAATGTTTTGTTTTTGGTTTTTTTAATTAAAAATAATTATCTTGTCTTGTAAGTAGTCATATAACAATAACATAGCAATACTGTTATACGTTATTGTTGTTATATATTATTTTTGTGTCGCATGTCAATATATTCATTTTAGAACAAAACTAACAAATATAATATTCAAATTGTAAATAAAATATTAATCCATGACACAGTAATAACCATGACACAAAATATTCTTACGTCAAATTTTAACTAGGAAAAATTTTCTAAAAACTTTAAAAAGAAATAAAAAAAAATCAGTCATTAACTATCTAAACATCTTTACCATAAAAAACTAAATTGTAAAACAATTAACAAAAATTAAAACTAAATTAAATTTTTTTTGAAACATATGTCTTATCAATCAAAATATTAATTCATAATCAATAATTATCCTTCTTTCACTTCTTATTTAATCTAAATAATACTTTTATAAACTTTTAAATATCTTAATTTATAATACTTTCTTTTATCATATCACATCAATAAATTATTTTTGTAATATTTCTAATCAAAATTTTCCATTTGTGGCTCTCTCAAGAACGCCCTATTTAATTTATATGTCCTTTTCAATATTTCTTTTCCCCTCCCAAAGCTAAAGAAAAGACATTCCTCTAACCTAAAGAAATACTTAATATATATGAGAAAAACTTGAAGAAAAAAAATGCAAAAAAATAAAATAAAAAATTGGAAGCATGTATAAGTCAAAAGAAGAAAACGAGATTTTCATAACATAGGGGATTTCTTAGTAAGAACGTGCCAGACCAAAGTCGTTTCAACAAACACTAATCAATGCACCTTCTCTATATCTTCTTCCTCTTTTAACTTAGGTTAATGCGTCTTCATGTTTGTTGCCACCAACCCAACTTCTTCACTCTTCATTTCCTCTTCTCTATAAAACCCCTTCTTCTCTAAATCTCAATGCTCAACAAACTCACTCTTCCAATGTCTCCCCAACTCTCCCTTGAACCCTGGACCACCCTTGCCGGAAAGGTCGTCATGGTCACCGGCGCTTCCTCCGGCATCGGCCGTGACTTCTGTCTCGACCTTGCCCGCGCCGGCTGCCGCGTCCTCTTGGCGGCTCGCCGTGTCGACCGCCTCCAGTCCCTCTGCGACGAAATCAACAGGATGCCGTCGCCGGCGGAGCTCGCAGAATGTGACCGGAGCCTCCGCGCCGTCGCCGTGGAACTTGACGTTGCCGCCGATGGCGCTGTCATCGATAGACAGGTGCAGAAGGCGTGGGACGCGTTCGGCCACCTCGATGCGCTGATCAACAACGCTGGTGTCAGAGGTAACTGATTTTCTGAATTAGTAGTATCAACTCAGAGCGAGATCAGAAAATCTTTAATATGATATCAGAATGAGTAAATACTAATGCAGGATTGGTTGAATAAAAATTCGAGAAATCAACGTCGTTGCTTTCGATTGATTGATTTATTTATTTATTTATTTGTGATTGTACTGATTTTCTGAATTTATATTTCAACTTGAACAGAGATAAACAAAATTACAGAAAATTTTATATATTAGAATGATATGCAACCAATGATAAAACTGCAGGACCAGTGGAATTGAAATTCGAGAAATCCACGTCGTTTTCAACCATTGATTACGACCTTTTTTGAGATTGTACTGATTATTAGACTTTTCCGAATGTTAACCATCTACTATGATTTTTGTGCAACCATTGATTACGACCTTTTTTGAGATTATACTGATTATTAGACTTTTCCGAATGTTAACCATCTACTATGATTTTTGTGGTTCTTAATCTGATAGAACTGCACAAGTAGTTTCTTAAGTGTTAAATATTTTATTAAAACGCAGAAACTAATTCGAAGGAGTTTAGATGTTTTGATGATTATTTATGTAATTTATTTATTGGAATTTCGTGACAGTGAAGAGACATGGTAAAAACATCGTTGAAGAGGATGGTAATAATATCGTTGAAGAGGAGTGTACCTTGAAGACCAGATAAAAATTAATAAAATGAATAATTTATAAAAAGAATATATATAAATCTATTGTCTTTTAAAGTTTTTGGTTAATTTTATATTTTGTAACCTAGTTTATGATTCATTTCTTTCATATATATTCTATGTTTATTGTATCTCTTGTAAAAAGCAAATATTTTAAGATTTTTTTTGTTGTTTGTTAATTATTTTCTGAATTTGTGATTTGCTGATATGACAATTGCATGTGTTAAGTTCAAAGGTGAGAGTTAAAAAATGGTGGATAAGTTGTAATTTAGTTTCGCTGAAAATAGTTGATAATTTGTTTTCGAATCTGATAAAGGAATAAAGTGTGTACGAAAGGGAAAATCAACAGTATATTGTTCTCGACACTTGAAATGTCCCCTGTTATAGGAGACATTGACAAGTGAAGATTTGGTTTCTGTCCACAGTGATTTGGAGAATTTGATGTCATTGTTGAATAATTGCATTCGATTTCTGAACCCAAAAAAAGCATGCTCTGATTTGTGGGGTGGATTTGATATGTGGTTTCAAAGGAATGTTTCTTTTACCCAAAAGGTTGGTATTTTTAATCACCGAGTTTAACCAAGGAGAAAAATTTGCGTGTTGTGTGCTCATAGATCTTTAACTATACGAAGTCATTATTTTAAAATTTAACCCAGTAAGAGGGTAATTGTTGAAAGAGCATGACCTTAATGGTTACTGAATACTTTTTTTCATTTTGAGAAGCAAGTGATTTGCACAATTGAGATGTGTCCTATCATACTTACTTTCTGGATTACTCACTGATTGTGGAAAGTTGTGGTGTTTCATTGTTCTTTGGCGTGAAGGAACTGTCAAGTCACCATTGGAATTGTCTGAAGAGGAATGGAACCAATCATTCAGAACCAACTTAACTGGGACGTGGCTGGTGTCAAAATCCGTATGTAAACGCATGCGTGACGCTCAGAGGAAAGGATCAATCATCAACATTGCTTCAATTGCTGGTTTCAATCGTGGTCAATTGCCTGGTGGAGCTGCTTATGCATCTTCTAAAGCAGGTGTCAATATGCTGACAAAGGTAAACCATAACTACTCTGCGTTTGATTTTTCTTGATTAAAGAAATCAACTAAAGCTAGTCAACCTTCTTTGAATTTCTCTCTTCCACATTGAATCTCTCTTCTTTTCCACATTGAATTTCTTTACACCTCACTTTGTAGTTATCGTTGATTTGTTGAATGGGAATATTCCATTTGAACACAAATTATGAAAAGCATTGTCCTTGACTTCTACTGTTCAGATATTTATTTAATTAAAACTCAGAATTACACATGTTTTAATTGCTCCATGTTGATTATGTTAAAATTTTAAAAGATAAATTGACATAAAATATTAGAAAACACTCTGCTTTCTTATCTTGTTTGTTAGTTTGCAAGCTCCTCTGCTGATATTTAGAAATTATATTTTTTTGGTGATATTGAGAATGATTAAAAGAGACAGTAAAATGTTGTTTGACAGGTGATGGCATTGGAATTGGGGACACACAAAATCAGAGTGAATTCCATATCACCTGGACTTTTCAGATCCGAAATCACTGAAAAGTTAATGGAGAAAGATTGGCTGAGTAAAGTGGCCATCAAAACGGTACCCTTGAGAAGTTATGGTACTTCTGATCCAGCATTAACATCCTTAGTTCGTTATTTAATTCACGATTCTTCTGAATACGTGTCTGGCAATAATTTTATAGTAGATGCTGGAGTCACCTTACCTGGCCTGCCTATTTTCTCTTCTCTATAAACCAACCATAATTTTTAGATTCATTTTAAGAACACTTTTACATTAGCTAAACGAAAATATTGCACTGTAGTCAATGCGTAATTTTGCACATGTATTACCCCAAATGTACGAGTTACTTCAATACTAATTTATAGGTAGTTGAGTTTGATAAATTTCAAACTTTCAATTGAATATTTATTAAATTTTCTGCTGTGTTAAGTCTTTCAAATTTTAAAATTGAATATTTCTTGTTAGATTTTTATGTTAATCATATGATGTGGTAGTTATGCTGTATTTTGTTATGATATTGTCATATAATATTTTATTACAAGATATAATGACAAAAATTTCTCAATGATTTGTTATACTTAATGAAAATTATTTTTAAAGAAAATTAATACTATAAAATATAAAATAAAAAAATATAATTTATGTAATATAAAAATATAAAAGTAGATAAAATTACGAAAATTATGAAATCATAGAATAAAAAATTATAAAATTATAAAGGAAATCATATAAAATTATAAAATTATAAAGGAAATCATATAAAATTATAAGATTATGATCATAAAATCATAAAATTATAAAATCATAAAATTATAAAATTACAAAATTATAAAATTACAAAATTATAAGTTTTTAAAATTATGAAATTGTAAGGTTATAAAATTCGAAATACATAAAAGTATAGTATTATGAAATTGTAAAGCAATACGATTTTATAATTATAAAATTGTAAATTTATAAAATTTTAAAATTATAAAGTTGCATGTGGTAGAAACTAAGAAAGATTAAGATAACCTTTACATCACTCAGTTACTCGTGACATCACTTAGTTACTTGTCACATCACCTAATTAAAAAATTTAACATAAGAAACTTAATTGAAAAGTTTAAAATTTGTGAAGACTCAATAAAACACAAAAATTTAATAAGAAATTAAGGGAGGTCGACTACGTAGTCTACTCTCGCCAGACGAATTATTATACATTTTGTCTAATGTTGGACTTGTTGGTCGAACACTCTAATCATTGAGAAATGCCCTCCAAGGGTAAATAATGAGTAAACTCATTGAGCGAGTATATTAGATGTCATATGAAATATGTGTTATGATACACAAATAATATTTGAATAACTATCATGTTTTGGAGCGATTAAAGTTTTAAATGAATGTAAACATGCTTTATGAGGAAAGAAATTGTTGTGATTGATATGTTGCATGTGGTGAAATGAGGAGGTAGTAATTTCTAAGGGGAGATGCTAGTATGTTTGCTTGATGTGTAGAGTGTATTGATGTCAGAGTTTGTAGTGAGACTATCTTGACTTTACTTACTAATTGGACTGGTATAAAGGAAGATACTTATGTTATGTTTACTTTAATAAATGTAATATTTGTGAGGACAAAAGAATGAGTGATGTAGGTGTTTGATTCAAGGAATTTTGTTAAGAAGGAAGAGAGAGTAATGCAGATATTTGGTTTAAGAGATTCAAGCTGATTTGGGATGATGTATTTGAGGAAGACCCAAAGATTTTTATCTCCTCATGAATGAAGAAATTAGAAAGAAAAAACAGGTCATTACATATACTTTTACATTTTTGTCCATGACTTTTATATAAATGTCTCATACTTTTATTTTAATTTGTCATATGCTCTTAAAAATAATTGTAATATAAATTATATTAATTATAAGAAAATTAACGATAATAACAATTATATTATTATTACTACTATAACAATATTTATAATAATAACACAAACTAAAAATAATAATATTAATACTATTAATTATTATTACTATAATTATAATAACAATTACATTTTATTTTATATTAATTTTAACCATAAGGGTTAAATTGTAATCTAATAACTTATTTATTAAAATATTTTTTATCCATTACATCCATGAAATAATTCACAAACTTTTAGAAACTTTATCCTTAAATCACTTCATTTTCATCTCTTCATTCCATGAAACAAACAACTCACTTTTCCCATTTCTATCCCCTCGATTTCTTCCACCTACTTTATCTCAAATCTATCTTTAGAAGCAAACACACTTTGGTATGCATAAGAGTGAGAGTTACAATAGGTCCTTATTAGTAGATTTGGTATCAAGGGTCAAATCTACATATGAATGATTTACCCTGTAATACTTCTTGGTATGAGATGTGGTCATGGGATCGAGAACCCTTCAAGAGGGAGGGTGAAGTGAGTATAACAGGTGCAAGGTGTCAGATTCTAATTAATACACTGAGAAAGTTGTGTTTGATGTATACTACCTAACCAAGTTTATGTATTGATACTTTTTATAATGTTGTATATAGGGATGCCAAATATATATGGGAGTATTGGTAGATAAAATCAGCTATGGATAATAAATGGATAATTTAATTCAAATTATATTTTATAGGTTTTTACAATTTCCTATAGATTTCATTTTAAAAATTTATATATCAATTTTTAAAAATATTTACGTGTATCTACGGATATCATGGATTTTTCCACCCACAAATACTTTTTAAACTAGTATACGACAAATAACAAAACAAATAATGAGTTGAATTTCTATTGCACTCTAGGTGATAGGTAAGTGTTGAGAATAATTCAAGTGTGAGTCAAAGTTTTGACATTGGGTAAGAAAGAGAAAATAAAACATAATATAAAATAAAAGACCTATAAACACCCCGTTTTAAAGTTTTAGATTAAAAGTAATCTCAAATACCTTATAAATGAAAAAATAATGATATATATATATATATATATATATATATATATATATATAATATACGGAAATGATATTTCAACTTTATTATTTAACCCATTTTTGGCACCACACGTGCTTTCATTTTAAAACAATTTTGATATTTTTTTTCAATTGTTAACACTATCCAATTTGGATTTGAAAACAAAAAAGGGCATAATTTCATTTGAACCCAAAAAATGAACAAACCTTGTTCTCCTCCATTGCGAAGCCCTAGCCCCAACTTTCTGATTTCTTTTCCCCTCACCATCATCTTCTACCTCCATACACACAGACGATGACGACAATGACTTCATCGCCCTTCGTAACAAACTAAATAGGCTCATTTCACCGAAGTGTTGTCATTTGTGCCATTATCGGAGTCCTTGTGGTCCTTTGCTTGAACTTTTGATGCCCTAGTTGTGGGTATTAGTTCATCTTTATGCATTTCAAATTTGTAGTTTAGTTTTATTTGTGTTATTCCCTCTCCATTTGACAACACATTTCATATTCTTTTGTTGTGCAAAAGGGCACGTGTTGGAGCCTTTGTTGATGATACGTTCATTTTGTATGAATGAAGCAAACCTTCCATTTATTTATTCTCCTTTCTTTGTTGTCTTTGGTTTTTCAACTATTGGACTAGAAGAATGACACAAAACTTGTCAAACATATTTGGTGACCCATGTGCAAATAAGTTGGGAGTTAGGAAGGACTTTTTATTCAAGTTTACTAGAACATGGAAAATTAAACTTTTATGTACACACGAAGTTACATGTATTTGTTATGGACCATATTAATCAGATTTAACTGGTTATCAACCCAAACTAATTAACTGACTTGAGTGGTCTTCCAAAAAATGACAGAAAACCTTTCAAACATATCTGGTGATCCATGTGCAAATAAGTAAGGAGCTAGGAAAGACTTGTTGTACAAGTCTACCAAAACTTAGAAAATTAAACTTTTATTTACACACGAAATGACATGTACTTGTTATGAATCATAGTAATCAGATTTAACTGGTTATCAATCCAAACTAATTAATTGAGTTGAGTGGTCTCCAAATGAAATGACACTAAAACTTGTCAAATATATTTGATGATCCATGTGCAAATAAGTGGAGAGCTAGAAATAACTTTTTTGTATAAGTCCCAAAACTTGAACAATTAAACTTTTATGTACACACGAAATTACATGTACTTGTTATGGACCATAGTTATTAAATTTGACTGGTTATCAACCTAAAGTAATTAACTGGCTTGACTCTTGACTGGTCTCCACACAAAATGGCACAAAACCTGTCAAAAGTGACACAAAAATAATTAACTAGGTTCATCTTTAGATATGTTTGACACAAAATAATTTTTTTTTGTGTCATTCTTCTACTCCAATCGTCGAAAAAACAAAGACAACATAAAAAAAGAGAATAATAAAATGGAAGGTTTGCTTTATTCATAAAAAACGAATATATCATCAGCAAAGGCTCCAATGAAAATAATGTATCATCAACAAAGACTCCAACAACGCCCTCTTCCGCACAATAAAAGAAATATGAAATGTATGCTAAAATGGGGAGGAAAGAACACAAACAAAACTAAACTACAAATTTAAAATGTATAAAGATGAACTAATACCCACGACTAGGGTATCACAAGTCCAAGTAGAGGACCACAATGACTTCGATAATAGCATCAATGACGAAACTTCGATAAAATGAGCCTATTTAGTTTGTTAGGAATAAATGGGGAAGTCGTTGCTACATGTACTGAGGTAGAAGATGATGGTGACGGGAAGAGAAATCATATAGTTGGAACTAGGGTTTTGCAAGGGAGGAGAAATAGATTTTTTTGCTTTTCGGGTTCAAATGAAATAATATTCGTTTTCCTTTTCAATTCTAAATTGGCCACATTTAACAATTGAAAAAAAAAATCAAAATTATTTTAAAATAAAAGCACTTATGGTGTAAAAGATGGTCAAAATAATAAAGTCAAAATATCATTTTCGTAAAAAATAACCCATGAAGCACTGCGGGTAGGGATGGCAATGCGGGCCGGGCCGGCCCACATAAGGCCCGCACAACGCGGGCTAAAAACACTGGCCCACCCCGCATACTCCTTGGCCCGAGGGTCTGCGGGCCGATCCGCTTTTTTTTTTTAATTTTATGATAAAACTTTCAATGTTTAAAAATTGGAATACTTTAAGAAGTTCACAAAATTAAGTAAAGACTTTGGGGAATTAGATGATAAATTGATAATTCAACATTTTGATCATATTCATACTATGACATACACAATGTATTCTTTAAATTTTAGCACATTAAAAATTACAGAATATTTGTTTTCTCCAGTTATACAAAAATTTGAAACGTTAATACAAGAATACATCAAAAAAGTAATTAATATACACAAGTGCAATTTTTTTTTTAATTTTATGTGAGTTTATAGGCCAGCCCACGTGGACCTGCAGACTCACTACCCTAACCCGTCCCACGTTTTTTCTGCGGGCCTGCAGACCGGATCCATGGGCTGGCCAGGCCTAATTGCCATCCCTGGGTAACAAAAAGAAAAAACAAAAACTAAAAAAAAAAAAGGATGTCTAAAACTAGAAATTGAACCCGGTGTACACGATTGCTTCCCACGGTAGAGGATCTTGTTGTGATTCAAACACCAAATCGAAGGCATAAGTAAATGAATCTGATAGCAGCAGAACAAGTGCTGGAGCCATGGCACAAGCTAGAAGACAAAGTCGTTCTTGTCACCGGTGCTTCCTCCGGAATCGGACGAGACTTTTGCATTGACCTCGCTAAAGCTGGCTCCTACGTCGTCGCAGCAGCTCGCCGCCTCGATCGCCTCACTTCCCTCTGCCACGAAATCAACCGCCTCTGGCCCTCCCCCGCCGGAAACAGCCGCGCAGTGGCCGTGGAGCTCGATGTCGCCGCCGATGCCTCCACCATCGACAAGGCCGTGCAGAAAGCCTGGGACGCCTATGGCCGCATTGATTCTCTCATTAACAACGCTGGTGTCAGAGGTAATCCACTATGACATTTTCTATTATTATTGTTTGGCTTAAATTCAGTTTTGCTGACCTCATTATATATTATATTAGTTTTTAATTTTTTAAAAATAATATGTAATGTTCAAAATTTTTGTGTTAGTCTCCATTGTTATTTTTTTGGGTTATGACATTTGATCCTGTTTTGTTGATGATTAAACGTTATTAGTCTATTTTACAAAACTCTTCTTCATTCACAATTGTGATCATTGTCTAGAACTTGCTTAAAGGATTCAATTCCAGATTCACTCAGACCAGGGACCATAGTCATTTTTTTTTAATTTTAGACCCTGACTTCTTAGTCATCATATTAACTGTTAACACCAAAAATATTGAATATTATAGAGTGACTAAAGCTAAAAAAGAGAAGAAATTATTTGTTTATTTCTAACATTGAGGACATAACTGAAGTGTTTGAATACATTGGAACACTTGATTGCTTCCTAAAAGTTGTAGTGGCGTTTTTACTGTTTATTTTGTGTAGGAAGTGTTAAATCACCCTTGAAATTGTCTGAGGAGGAGTGGGATCAGGTGTTCAAGACTAACGTTACCGGGTGTTGGTTGGTGTCAAAATATGTATGCAAACGCATGTGTGATGCCCAGATGAAGGGATCAATTATTAATATTTCTTCAGTTGCTGGTTTAAATCGGGGGCAATTGCCTGGAGGTGTTGCCTATGCGTCTTCGAAGGCAGGAGTAAATATGCTGACCAAGGTAATAATATTATTTGAGATGTTTTTTTTTTCTTAAAATCTAACCATTTTTTTTAATTCTCTCTTGGTTTTTTTTCTTTTGATTTCGTAATAATTTTATGACCACTGCATTATAGCAAAGAGTAAATGAATCAAGATGATGAAACTTGTTTGATGTGTTGTGATCCACTTTCAGGTTCTTTTTCTGATGTAGGGATAATAGTTCTTGCTAGGAAAAATTAACACCAAACAAAGAAAAGAAATACTGAACATGTTTTTTTATTGCTAATAGAAAGATAAGAATCACCCAAGAAGCATACCCGAAGGAGCTTTTTCCTTATTGCACTGGAATTTGCCTAGCAAATCAAAAACTCAATCCTCTCCCCTTTACTTGTAAGAGGACTTATTTATGGGAATTACATTAAAGTAAATAACAGGACCAACTCACATTCCTATCCATCTAATAACTTGTTACAACTTTGACTCTTTCCTTTCCCTATGATAAACATGCCGACCCTTTTCTCTTATAGATCTTTGCCAGCACTCATTCCTAACATATACAATTACATAGTTTGATTTATCTGGGTTATATATAAATGAAAAATTGCCAATATTAGGATAAAAGGTGAAGTAGAAGTTAGTTTGGGTCTACAATTCGTTCTATCACAACAGTGAGCATATAAAGTAGTTATTTTAATCAGAATACTTTAATTAGATTGAATAAGAATAAGTGGAATGGGAATTCCATTTTAGTTAGAGAAAAGGCGGAAGAAAGAAGGAATAAGAAAGTAGACATTAGTGACTCATAACTAACTCTAGAGTATCTGTTCCTTATGGCATTGTGCTCTAAATTGCTATACTCGTATTCAACGAAGTATATATAGATGGAGCCATGCACAAATTGGAAGCTGGTCAAGATTTCACTACTTGTATCATATTGAATAAACATCATGCTGATATCACTATAACTTGGGTGATGGTATTTGACAGGTCCTGGCTATGGAATTGGGAGTGCACAAAATTAGAGTGAATTCAATATCCCCTGGAATTTTCAAATCTGAAATCACTGAGAATTTATTGCAAAAAAAGTGGCTGGAAGGTGTGGTCAGGAAAATAATGCCTTTGAGAAGGTTAGGTACTTCAGATCCAGCATTGACATCTCTAGCACGTTATCTTATTCATGATTCTTCAGAGTACGTCACAGGCAACAACTTTATTGTTGATTTTGGAGCCACCTTACCAGGTGTGCCAATTTATTCTTCTCTATAATTTATGTATACATTGTTCAGTACTCCAATTGGAACCATTCCATCATATCTTCAAATTAAATGATATAGAGTTCTGAAGTCCATGTATACGGAGAATTATGTACGATGGCTACCACCTTGATCTTACTTTGCCTATTTTCTTTTTCACTTTTTGGAATATTTAATCCAAAAATCCAGAAGGTACTAATTCTGGAATGGAATTTTACATTCCAGATTAGTCAATTAAGAAGATAAAAGAGGTACATAAAGACCATTGTAAGGTAAACGAAACAACGACCTATGTTCTGTTGTTCTTCTAAAAGTGATGGTTCCATTATGTTGTTCTTATACAAATAATCAAACAGTGACAAATGATCCATTAGGTTGCCTTTAACTTGTGAAATTCAAAGTTTCTCCACACCAGGATGATGTGGCAGTATAATTATGCAGATGTAGTTATTACAAATACTTTCTTATATCTAAACAGTTATTTAGTAGATAGAATCTCGATAGTAAGATGATGAAATTGAATTTTAATCGACCATAGTAGGTATTGGGACTTTTTATTTTATTGTTATGTTTATATAAATATTTGTTTATCTTCTGGAAAAAAGTTTTTGTTTTTCTTTAATGGTGAGACTGTATAGTGAAGAGTTTGATTTATTACACCGAAACTCCTTCTTTAAGAATTCTCTCAATATATTACATAGAATAATGAAGGAATGATAAAACAGAACAACATGCATGACAAAGATACAATTTAGTAGAAAATATTTATATTGGGGATTAACAAAAGCTCACTACCATTTTTAACAAATCTAAAGATATATTCATTAGATTTAAATTATGGTGAGTTCAGGTAAATAGTTTAATTAAATATTTATTTAATAATGTTTCGATTTCAAGTTTAATGTGGGATTATTGTGTGTAATGAAGTAAATGTTTCACTTTAGGGTAAAGGGGAGCAAGGATTTGTCTTTCGAATCTCATGTTCATTTTGACACACAATGTTAATTTTTTGATATGAAGTTTATTGAGATAATTAATTAGGGACAATCATTACACTTGAGATATTATCTGTTGGTTGGCAAAATTAACTAAACTGAACTAAATGGTCTAATAACTGTACTATAGTATACTAAAAATACTGAATTATTTATAATAAAGGTTGAATTGAACCATTTTATAGTTCAGTTTTAAAAAATTAAACCTTTAAAGTTGTAGTTCTGTTAACTGCTCGTTAACTTAAAACTACCTTGTTGATAACACATAGAAGCACATAGGCATGAAATAGTGACACATGCTCCACTCATTAAAACTTTAAACAAATTTGATCAAATCAACTTGGTTTAAACTTGGACGGATTCGATTGAGTCTGTCACAAGTAAAATTTGGCATGATTTAACAGAGTTGGTTCGACCAAAATTTGTCTGAATTTGACTTAATCAACCCTAGTCACATTCGTCCGAGTAGACGACGATCAAAATTTGGTCGGATTTGGTTGAGTCAATCCCAACCGAAATTTTGTTGAATTCGGCTAAGTCGTTCCTGATCGAAATTTGTCTGAGTCAGTCTCGACCGAAATTTGGTTGATTTTGAATGAGTCAACCCTAGTATAAATTCAGCCAAATTCAGCTGAGTAAGCCTTAGCCAAATTCGGCCGGTTCAACGATGACAGAAATTTGGTCGAGTCGGTCCTGACTCAGGTCAAAGGTCGGGATGGACCAAGTTCATTGTAGTATAGTTTGGTAGAACAAAATATAATTTAGTTCAATTTGTCTGAACTAATTTTCAGTTCAGTTTAGACAAACTACTCTTTGGTTTACTGTAGTTTCTAACAGTTAAGTGCAATTCATTTTGTCCACTTCAAAACTCAAAGTTACATCACAATTATGTCCTTAAAAAGTGTTTCATAGGATTAAAGGACAAATATATATGTAAATTACCATTAACCTTAATTCCTAATCAATGTGAGAGTGCGAGATATATCTAAAGTCCAAACTAACATAAGTTACTTCTTATTTTGATGTTTTTAGTGTGAAACTTAGTGTAGAAGCTACTACAAATAATTACTCATGACAAAATGAATTAACTTGCATTTCCACCTATATGTGAAAATGTGTGGGAAATTTTCGTTCTATACCCGTACTTTTCTTCCCTCACCCCATAATAATACTTATACACAAAATTAGTTTTTTAAAATCCTTATTATGAAAAGTGTTGTCCTGAAATGTATTACATAATTGACTAACTGCACACAAAATTAAAAAGAAGTGATAGATGATTCACTCATAATGCATGATCAACGCATTCAAAATTGTACATTATCTAATATGATCAAATGTTTTTTAGAATGATAATTATGGAAAATTGATGAAAGGTTTTATTGGGAATCCAATGGCCAATAAGGCATTTTAGAATGTACATTTCATAGTGACATTTTAGAAAAAAATATTGAGGATTATATTTTCACTATTGTGTTAAGTACTCGACAAATGTACCCAATCATACAAGTATTAAAATGAAAGTCTAAATATTATTTTTTCAAGAGATTTTCTTTTGTTTGGTTAATTGTGTTTATTTTTAAATTCAGACTATGAATATAAACATTAATGGATTTAAATTTAGCAATAGATGAAATGAAATTGCAAGTATAGAAAGATATTAAATTAAGTGATATAAAACAATAAGAGGAAGGTTCAATGGGTTGGATTTCATAACTACTCTCCATGCAATAATCTACATAATATATCTACACCTACTCAAACATTCACACCATAAGCACACAAGTCTTAATTCCATAGAGACAAGTTCTAAACCTTTATGTAAAAATATTAATCGCTTAGTTACTAATACAATATTTGCATTAAGAAAATGTGTTTAGAATGACCAAGAGATTAAAATCTATACCTAGAGCCAAACCTCTCTTGGTTGTTTTATCCATGTCTATGTTCCAAAATATTTTTCAATAATTAGATATCACAAAATAGCATAGATACTCAATCATACATATTAAGATTAAAGATAGAACACAAGAGTAATGAAAAATATTATATTGCATATGAAAAATCTACATGGAGTTAAGATACATCATGTCAAACTTCAATGAATAGTGTAATTATCTTTTCGTACACATTTGGGACTCAAAAATGGAACAAGGAAATGAATTGGATAAAGATGAATGAGGTCTTGAACATTGGATGCACCTCTGCCCTATTTCCTCGGTCTCTGGTTCGTTCCCACACCAAAAAAATCCTCCACTTCATACAACTCTCTACCAAAAAGCAGCTTCTCAGTAAGCGAGCATATCTTCTAGTTGAGTAGGAGGTCGCTTATGAGTCAAGGTCAACTACTTCCATTCGTTGAGCGAAAGATATACTCTTTTATATTAAAAAAATGACAATAAAAAATATGAAAAAGAAGAAAAAATTTGTAATATTGGTGGATGATTTGATTGATATAATAAATTTTAAAAAAATTATAAAATGATATATTTAATAAATTGATCAAGCTGATTGTTATTGTTATAAATTAATTTTAATTAAATATTAAATGATAAAGTTACTATTGTCAATATATTTTTTAATAGATGACACTTGGTGAATTTAAGTGGACTTAAGAATTCTTTAGTTTATAGATGTTATTGTTATAAATTAATTTTAATTAAATATTAAATGATAAAGTTATTATTGTCAATATATTTTTTAATGGATGACACTTGGTGAATTTAAGTGGACTTAAGGATTCTTTAGTTTATAGATGGAAACTAAAATATGATATCATTAATTATTAATTTATATATATATATATATAATATTTGCTTTCAATAAATAGATAAAGTTATACTTAGTATTTATAAGTTTAGAATTATTTATTTTTTATAATACGTTTCATTTCCCATGTTCATAATGGTATAATTTTTGTGGAAAGTTTCCCTTGACTCATGGATTTGGCTTACCTCTTCTACTTGCAGTTTTTTTTCTTTTCTTTTTAATAAATATTCATGTGATAACATAAATGTGTTTTGAAATATAATGTAATTAAGATGTCAAAATATTTAATCATTATTAATAATTTTAAAATATTAATATTATTGAATTTTTAATCAATCTTGATTGATATTATTTTCTTAATATTGCAAAACTTTTTTTAATTAACATTAATAATATTTTTGCTGAATTAATATTAATTAAAATTATTTTTAATTAATATCAATTATAATTATTTAGACTATCATTAATCAAAGTTATTCTTCCAATGTCTTGTTTTACTCTCAAAAATTCATCTTGTTTCATCGCTGCTCTTGTCATCGCTGCTCTTGCAATTTAATTTTTCACTGTAGATATGGATTTTCAATATTCCTTAGATTTCTGGCTTTTCTATTGTTTTTATGTTACGGATTTTCTATTGTTGCGTTGCACTCTTGACGCCGAATAAAAAAAAAATGAAAAAATACAAAAAATAATAATTTTGAAAAGCTTTTTTCAAAAAGTATTTTAAAAGTATTCAGAAAAATTCTTTTCGAAACACATTTTTGAAAGAATGTTGCAGAAAACTCATTTTAGAAGAAATTATGTGTTCTAAAAAGTTTGTTTCGTAAATTTCACCCTGAAAAGCTTACTGTGAAATGTATTTCATGCATGTTGAAACCTATTCCGTAAACATCGTTCGAGAAATTATATTTTTAAAATTTGACTCTAAAAATTGTTTCAGAAAGTTTGGAAAATCTTATATCTGAAAGTTTTCGAAACATGTCATCAAGAAGTCATGGAAAATGGTTTTTTGAAAGATAATAATATTTTAACTCAATTTTTTTTACTTACTACTTTAATTTCCTTTCAATTATTATATTATACTGTTAAAAAAATTAAAATAAATAATTAAAGGGTATTAAAATGATGAGATAAAAGTTAATAAAAAAGAATGGATCAAGATATCAGACGGAAAGGGAAATTTGAGGGGGTGTGCAAACAAATTGTGGGGACGTAGAAAGTAAAAGCCCATTGAGAATAGAACCTTTTTTAACTACTTTTAAAGGACTTAATGGAGAAATCGTTTTCGTATTCTATTTTATTTTTTCAGATATGTTTTAAAGGGACTCTGTGAGCATAAATGTTTAAATGAAAGAAATTTGAAAGCACACTTGTGAACTTATTCTATTTTATTACACAACCTTTATCTCTTTTCTTTAATGCACATGATTCCTCATTTAGTATTTAATGTCACTTCTAATAACTTTGAAGTTTTATATTCCTTCACCCACAGTTACTACCTTACCCGTATACTTTTTATAACCCTATAGCTTTGGTGCAGCAAAGAAGGTTATCTTAGTCTTTTTGCTGTAACACAAAGGTGCAAGTAGTAATCATGGAGTGTAACAAGCAAAAATCTAACTTTGATCTGGCAATTTATTCCTACAGCCCATCAAATTTCCATTTTATCCTTATAAAAATGACTTTTAAATTATGAATTCCAAAACAGACTTTTCGAAACAGGGGATTTTTGAAATAATATTTCCGAAACAGAATTTTCGAAACGAGATTTTTAGAATAAATTTGCTAAAACCCGTGAAATACATCTCGAAAACCTTTTCAAAACAAATTTCATAATACACTCTCCGGAATACATATTATACTTTTCGATATGAGTTTTGGAAAGAGCTTTATGGAACATATTAAATATTTTCCGAAAAAAACTTTTCATAATGGATTATTTTAGTATTTTCTCTCTTCTTCTTCAGTTGGGATCCGTTGGCCTTAGTGGTGGCGGTAATGGAAGTAGGAGTATGATGCAATGATGAAGGGTATTTAAGTATTTTCCTCATATTGATGGTGCAGGAAGAAATTGGTAGGGTGCAAAAAGCAATTTCCAAAATTGTATGGTCTATTGTTGGGAATGAATGTTTGCCATGTGCTTCTTGATTTCTTGCACTCCCTTGGTCACACCTCCTTATTCCTTGTGTGCTTGATAGACCCAAATACGATCTAAGTTAAGAATTACTATTAACACCTAAACTTAGAATGAGTGAAATACTAATCTAAAAATTACATCAAAGTAAGTTTTGTAATAAAGATCATTTTCATCCATGTACTCATCAATTATGGAGCTTTTCAAGAAAAAGTTCAGTGTTCAGGTCTGAGATTTAGAGGTTGCTGCAACAATAAACATCTTTAGGACCATCGTAATGGTATTTATCAAGCATTGATCATGATCAAGGCTTCAATATCACTTACAGGTTCTATTTCGAAGGGAGTTAGTTTATGATTTTATTACTTTAATTTCAGGAAGGCATCAAGAATTATGCAGATTAACTGAGGGTACCTCCATTGATAGGGGCCTTGAGGGCATTCTTCTAGTTGGCTTATTTCATGGACCAAGAGGTATGTTTATTATGGTTTCATGGCATATAATGGGTATTAAGAACTTAGGATTCAAAATTTCTAACTGCTATTTTTTACTATTGAACAAAGGTTGGATTAATCTTTGATTGGGAATGTGGTTTTATGCTAGTTCAGCAAGCTTTTACTGAGGTTGATATGTTAGAAATGGATCAACTATGAAATTTAAGATTTCACATTTTCACTAAAGGTAAGAGATGTGTAGAGAGTCTTGCTAATCAAGGTTTAATTTACAGGCAACCATTTTGTTGGTCAGATATTATGCCTAATTGAGTCAGAAATAGTTTTCTTTCCCTAACAAATTAGATGCTAAAATACCACCATAAAATTAAAACTCACGATGGAAGATACTATAAATATCTTGGTAATTTGTTAAACCACTAGAGTGTTTTTGACAGATCTACAATTGCCAGAAATTTTAAATGAAAATGTTCCATACAGTAATTAGCAAGGAGGTGTATTGTGAAACCAGTAAAAGTTTTTGGCAAGTTTGCAACAATGAATCAAAATTGTGTGCAGTGTTCAACATCTAAATTTAACTAAGTTATTTAACAATTGGCAGCATGAACTAATACATACAAAATATTATTTGCTTGAAGACTAAAATAGGTTATAAGTACAATAACTAAAATACAAAATTTTGACAAATATAAAAACTAAAAGTACCTGCCCACAATGGCCAATATTATGCAAATGATTCACGTCTTCTTTATGACCACGCTTAGATATGCCAGTCCTTCAGCATTACATTTACATTGGTATAAAGCCAATCTAAACTATAGCCCACAAATTTGATTCAAAAGATTCAGAAAGTGCCATACTCTCTTCAGGCAATGCATGATATAACAAGCACATAATTATTCCTACAATTGATCAATCGTTTGGGGAAATGTTTCCTGAGCCATTATGGATTTCATCATGCCAACTGATAAATTAATGAAACAGTACTATTAGCACATAACAGAAATTGCATTTAAAGTGTTACAAGGAATATTTATCAATTATTCCATGAGCAGGGTACCGGCAATGTGAGTTAGCCATGGCTTTACCAACTCGCACCATCTGCATCCCGAGCTTGGTAGAAATCGTTAGGCCGAACAATGTTGACCTCCTCAAACTCATTATCATCTGAAAAAGAACAGAAGGGTAACTCTTCATTATGTTGTTACTGAAAATTAAAGGTGTTCAAGGATTCTTTTACAGAAAATGTGGTCAAAGGTATATCTGCAACAACTAGATATGCTGGATAAGAGAATATAAGCTACATGTAAGTTAACACTCAATATGTGAATTAACACTTAGAGGAGACAACTTTAATTCCAGGAACAATCTAAGTCCAATCCATCATTTGACAACTGCAGCTCAGGTTAACTTTTGGATTGAAAATAATTTTGTTTTCCTTTGCCATATTGACCTCTTTGGTTTTCAAACCTCAGTAAAATCCAGTCAAAAAGCACATGATGCGTTTTAGAGAAATTTGAAACAAGATGTTTTGACCTTGACAGTAGAAGAAAAATCCAACTGAAACCCTTTTTCCGAGGTTATAAAGTGTTGTTAGCAGGTCCCTTTCAAGTTAAAGAAATAACGCGTGCAATTCCAAGCAGCCATAGCATGCTAATAACCTATAATAAGTGATTCTTTTTTCTGTTGGGAATAACAATACAGCAAAAAAACTGAGACTTCGGTTCCAACACTAAAATTGACAAGAACATATTGTGACTACCATTTTCAGAATGAGATCAACTATATAATAATGATGATGATAATAATAATAATAATGATGATGATGATATTAATAATAATAAATGTTAAGCAGAATAATGCATTTGAATAATATTCTATTTTGTAAAATAAAAGAAAATCCAAAAGGACTATCGTCAGACGCTTGTACAGTAGATAAAGGGAAGCCATTGCCAAACAAAAAGTCCCATTGAAGCCTAAAAGGGTAATGAACTTATGGGGCAACAATTCACAGTATAATGAACAAGCCTTTTCCTACATGAGGTGAGCTACATGCATTAAATGTGGTCACAAAGTTTTATGACAAATTACGTCCATGGAGAAACCATTGACCTCTGAATCCTTCTCAATGGTTTTTGCCTGTAAGTTTTTTGAGCCTCACTTTACCATTAGCAATAGGACTACAGGCTGCCTTCCCAACTTAGGCTTCTACTGGCCTTCTGTATACATGCCCAAACCACCTGAAGTGAGATCTCTATTTTTTCTTCAGCAGATGCTATCTCATCTTTCTTTTTACTGCATTCCTTTAAAATTCTACCTTGTTTACTATGTCCATTTATCCAACATAACATTCTCATCTATGCTACGTGAGTTTATTTTCTTAATAGCTTCTCGCGACTCAACACTAAGTTTCATGCAACACTTCAGCACCTCCTTCGTTTCATCAACCCCACTTTAATCCTAGTCACCGGTTATTTCAAAAGGTGTATATTAAACAGCATAGAAGGAGACATAATCAAGGGAATAAGTCATCCTATTTCTAAAATAACATTGTAAAAATTTCTCACCTTGGTGAGGATGGGAACAACATGTTTCAGAGCAAAAATTTCTCTTTAAGTTTTGGTGCCAGTTTAACATTTACACAGCTCCTGATTTCGTTTTTGTGTGATGGACCCAGGACGCTTAAACCATGTTGTGACCTATAAGGTATGATCTCTAATTTTCACCTTATGTTGGGATTGAGGCACCTCTCTCTTGCTAAGCTTGCATTTCGTATACTACATCTAAACTTTCCTTAAGAGCCATGTAATCTGCTTTGTAAGGTTGCCTCCACTTCTATTTGACTGTCACAATTCACAATACTAAATAAATTTATAATAGTGGGGTTGGCTTGGCTGTACAATAAAGATTTCAATTCACTCCTATTCTTGAATAACCGGAATATGAATATGGTCTACCTATACAGTAGAGGAGCCTTTTCTTATCAAACAAGAACTCACTGTGATTAGTTTCTCAAGATTCTATAAATGGAATAAACAAGTGTATTTTTCAAAAGAAAATTACCAAATGATTTAGATAAGTAAAGGAGCTAAGTCACTAATGTTACCAAAAGGAGTTTAAAGTGCCTTTGTGTACTCCTGAAATACATCTACAAATTCATTAAGGAATCCATGAATATTTAAGAATTGGTTCGAAAAATTTGAGGATCATTATTATTACAATTTTCTGGATTTCCAAAACTAAAGTTACGTCAATTCCCTGGAAAAATTATACCGTTCAAAGTTAACCAAACTAAAGTCAAGGATGACCTGAATAATATGTCTATGTCTATACCCAAATTCAAGGATCTTTCAGAGAACAACAAAGACAACAGTTAATAGGATACTTCACACAATAAGTGGAGGACGAAAGGAAACTGAATTGGTACCTAGAGAAAGAATAATAATATACATTACCTTTTCTCAAGGTCAGTGCTACAACGGCATCATTTTCTACCTGAAAAGTAAAAAAAAATAAAAATATAGGAAATTGTCAACGCCTATGAGATGCAGGTGAAAGCGGTACAAGGGGCAAACAGAAAATTTTGGCCAGCTACAGATTAAAAATTGACATGTTAAAATACCCAGGACTTAGATATAACCAAACATATATGCAAACATTAAAAAGAATATACAGAAAGTTTACACCATAGAAAATGTAATATTACATTACCTTTTGATCTGCCAAAGTCTTAGAGTCTTCTAATACTTCCCCTGTACCAGGTAGAATTAACCGTTGATTACTAGTTGGCTGATCAACAAGTTCTTGCAACTTCTGCTTTATGTCAATAATTTTATCAGATGCCTTGCACCGGATGAAGTAGGTTGTCTTACTACGTTTAACACGAATGTACATATCCTGTCAATAAACAAAAGTTCAGTATGATATATGTTAGGAATCCCTTTTGAACGACAACAAAACAGAACTAGAAATCCTAACACAATCTGCTGCAATAGCATAGTGACTGAAATACTTCTGTATCATTTCACACTTCATGAAAACTGTATAACATTAAGAAAGAGAGAAGCATTGAGCTGAAACCATGTTCCGAGACAGCACAGATTACGCTTTATTTATTTTAGGAAAGAGAAATCAATACAATAAATAGAGGACATTTGATACCCTCGAGTAACAAAGATATGATAGAGATAAATAAAAATGTTTCGAATAATACATATATAATCTAGATATTTTTTATTACAAAGGATCAGCTCCTTATCTCTATGATTACAACAAAAACAAAGGCACCAAGGTAAACAATAATTACCCCAAAAAGAGCACTCTCCTTTTCACACTGGCAATATCCGGTTACAAAGTTTAATTTTTCAAAAAGCTAATCCCACTTGCAACTGAGGAACTTTTTATAATGTCCTCACTCACTAACCAAGATAAGTAACTACCAAATCACATACTAAATAATTACAATTTAACCCTCTTTCTTTTCTTGTTGCTATAACAGACCTGGAGAGGTCTTCCCTTTTCCTATTTTCCCTATCGCCAAATCTCCATCTATGCTATGAGTAAGATTAGCATTTAACATTATAGCCTTGAAATCAGAGTATCTGTGTTCTATAACTGAATGATGCTAAAGCACACCAGTTGAGACCTCTAGAATTGACAATGAAATAGAAAGAAAACAGAAAGTAACCTATTCATTTCCAGATACAAACCAAAATGGCCATCATATAGCAAGAATCAGTCTCAGTAACTGTACAGTTTCAAAGGAAATAAAAATCAAACAAGCTATGAACATCTTCATGATCTCCAAAGTTCTAACATCATTGCTAGTATTTTGGCAAGGATCGTCTACACTAACAAACTCCTGGGACAAGAGAGGTAATTATAAAGACATGCATCTCCTATTTCCTTTCTCGTGAAAGCACAGCAAACACCATTGTTTTTACCAATTCTTTTTTCCCTCTTATTATTTTTCACAACCTAAAAGCAATTAGGAAAGAACATTT
>Ga0209589_1001392_pt1 | contig 39828 bp, 36 predicted proteins | sample CowpeawhiteBW_FD_187525 | JGI IMG/M metagenome (GOLD analysis project Ga0209589, IMG submission 187525) | Root nodule microbial communities of legume samples collected from California USA - Cow pea white BW (SPAdes) (version 2) | ecosystem: Host-associated > Plants > Roots > Nodule | place: USA...
TATATATATATATATATATATATATATATATATATATATATGTGTGTGTGTGTGTGTATGTTTGAGGTTTTGTTAAATATCAGTATATGCGACATTGTATTTTATTTGGATTAAATATTTGATACAGTGGGTTTTTAATAAAATATGGTTATTAAAAACTAAGCATTTATGGATTTGCTAATTTTTAATATATAATGTTATTTTATTTGACTCATGGTTTTAATTTTATATATAAGGTATTACTATATTACGATTTTGTGTTTATATGGTATATGTAATTGAGTTTTAGTGTATATATATATATATATATATATATATATATATATGTTCATTTTTATATGCAGTAATACTGGATAGAGTAAATATATTGTATTTTGTTGATAGTGCAAGGATTAAACTCTCAAGATTATTAATTTTTTTTTCTCTTATTAGCTTATTTGAGAAGTCAATATTAACATTATTTTTATATCACAAATAATGTTTTAAAGGCTCCAGAAAAGCTACTACACTTCTACAAAGAAGTCTAATAGAAACTTATTAAGTTATAAAGATATTTGTCTAAATAGATATCATATTGAGACAAACAATGAAGGAGATATGAAATATCTTTATATATCAATGGACTTGAGTTAAATAAAAAAAAATGTGTATTGGAGAAATTATCAATCTTCTCTTATGGTTTGTACTACACACGTATTAGTACAATTGAAATGCATATCATTGTAAACCAGAAGTTTACGAATCAAAAAGGAATTCCTTGTTTGGCATGATTAGTTGGGTCATCCTAGATCTATCATGACGCGAAAAAATAGTTGAAAACTCTATTGGACACCCACTTAAGAGTCAAAATTTTCTTCAATCCAATGATTTCTCATGTAATACATGTTTACAAGGAAAGTTGATAATAACACCATCACCAGAAAACTTTAGAAATGAGTCAATCTCCTCTTTTGGAATGAATACAAGGTGATTTTGTGGTCCAATGCACCCATCATGTGGATCATTTAGAGATTTTATGATTTAATTGATGCATCAACTAAATGGTCACATGTTTGTTTATTATCAACTTGTAATCAAGCATTTGCAAAGTATTAGCACAATTAGTTAAGTTAAGAGATCACTTTCCATATTATTCGTTCAAGAAAATTTGTCTTGATAATGTTGGTAAATTTACATCTTATGCTTTTCATGAGTATTGTATGTCAATGGAAATTGAAGTTGAACATCCAGTAGAAACATATGTTCATGCTCAAAATGGACTTGTAGAATTATGAATAAAACATCTAAAGTTGGTTGCAAGACCATTACTTATGAGTGTTAATCTTCCAATGTCTACTTGGAGATATGCAATTTTACATGCTACAGGATTGATTCGCATCAAGCCAACAAGTTATCATAATTATTCTATTATGCAGTTGGTTTTTGGTTAGTAACCTAATTGTCTCATTTAATAATTTTTGTATATAATCAAATTTCCCCACCAAAAGGGACTATGATGAGTCTTTAGAGACGATTGAGAATATATGTTGGATAGGAGACATATTTACAGTTTGATTAGTCAACTGTCATTTTTGATGAATAAGTTTTTCCAACATTAGGGGGAGAAAGAAAACAATTGGGTAAAGATATTGGTTGGAATGAATTATCATTATCTCTCTTGATCCTTATACAAAACAATGTGAACTCGAAATTCAAATGATAATTCATTCACAAATTAGTCAATCAATTATCAAATATTTTCTGACACAAATAGGGTAATTAAATCACACATACCAACTGTTAAATGCTCCAAATATAATTGATATTAATTCATAACATTATTAAAGTGTGGTAAGCCTATTGGTTCCAAAGATTAAAATCCTCGAATGAGAAAAGGAGCTAAAAAGACAAGATGACCTAATCAAGGAGGTGTAAATCACAAAAATTCATTTGACATAATTAATAATTTGGTTTCAGAAGAACATTGGTTCCAAAAGAACCACAGGTACTTGAAATTGTTGAAAATGATGAGATCTCAATAAATTATGTCATGAATAAGATCATATGGAACCAAAGTCAACATTGACGATGTTTTAGCATATAATATAACGATGAATGTTATGAGTGACAATGAGGAACAAGATTGTCGATAAAGAAATGATTGGCCAAATGGAAAGATGAAATATAAGCAAAATTAGATTTGCTTGTTAAACAAAAGGTTTTTGGACCTATAGTCCGCACACCTGAAGGTGCAAAACTCATTGAGTAAAAATGGATTTTTGCGTAAAACAATATTATAAAGAATGATAATTATATGAAAATCCATGAAGGATTTAATTTACCCAACAATGAAAATTCTAAAGTGGATGATTCAATAAAATTGAACAAGTCTCTTTTATGGATTAAAGCAATCAAGATGTATAGTTGTCCTTGTAAGTATTTGTTAAAAGAGAGGTACTTATAGTTGTATTTATGTGAAAATATCAAAAAATGAATTTGTCATAATTGTTGTTTATGCATATAACATAAACATCAACGTCGTTGAAACTCCTAATGAGTTCACAAAGGCAATTGATTGCTTAAAAAAGAATTTGATATGAAAGATCTTGGAAGTACAAAGATTTGTTTAAAGATTACAAATTGAGTATTTAAATACAAGTGTTTTTGTACATCAAGAGGTTTATATAATAAAGGTGCTTAAAAGGTTCTATATGGACAAGTTATATCATTTTTGCACTTCAATTGTGAGGATATTAGAGGTTGATAAATGTCCTTTTAGACCTCACAATGATGAAGAACTTTTTGGTTAAGAAATACCATATTTTTGGTTAAGAGCACTAATATATTTTGCTTATTGTACTCGACTTGATATAGTATTTATTGTAAATTTGTTAAGCAAGATATAATTCTTCACCTACAATAAGATTTTGAATTAGTGTAAAACATATATTTCGTTACCTTATGGGTATTTTAAATATAGGCTTATTTTTATCCAACTGATTCAAAATCAAATGAGTTATGTAGATGCAGGTTATTTATCTGATCATCACAATGGTTGATCACAAACAAAATATTTCTTCACATGTGGTGGCACAATGATTTCATGGCGGTCAGTGAAACAAACCATAATAACAACATCGTCAAATCATGTAACTTTTAGTATTACATGAGGAAAAATGGAATCAACAACCATATATGAAAACAACAGTGCATGTATTGCTCAATTGAAAGAATGATATATTAAAGATTTATTTACAAAGTCTTTGCCAAGGAGAATCTTTGAGCAATTGGTTCACAAGATTGGACTTGTCATCTTCAAGATGTAAGTTTACATGAGGGGGAGAAATAGTATAATATTATATCAAAGAATGAAGAATGATGTACTCTTTTTCCTTGACTAGGTTTGTTTTTATCCCAACGAGTTTTTCCTAGTAAGGTTTTAACTAGACACATTTTCTGATCAATGGACACCCCCAATGGGAAGTGTTATGAAATTTATGGATGTTCATTGAGTTTCTAGCAGTTACATATGATTGATTGCTATTGATGTTATTGATTGCTATTGATGTTATCATTAGTATTGTAACCATTGAGTTGTATCCCTTGGGTTGCCTTTTGTATATATAAATAGAGACTTCTTCTATTGATAAATGACACACAGGAAATCAGTCTCTAATCTCTATTCTATTTCTCTCATTTATTTTATAACAAAAAAGAAAATATTCATAATGTATCTTACGTGTTTAATAGCAAAAAATATTTAATGTTTTTATTTCAAAACATTTAATGTTATTAGATGTTTTTTTATTTCTAAACGTTTAATGCTATTAAATGTTTTTTATTTCATAAAATTTAATTTTACTGAATTCTTTTATTTCAAAAAATTTAATGTTATTAAATGTAATTAATAACATTCAAATATTCTACAAATTAGTGTCATAAACCTCTTGTTTTTATAACATAATAAAATTACTCAAATGAAAATATTTTAAGAAAAAGATAACTGAGAGAACAATTATGTGTTTAATTTTTTCATGTATATAATAAAGAGAGGGGAAGATATAATTAGATTATCTTTATCTTATTATTACATGCGATAAGTTTATTACTTAAACATTTATAAAATATTTTAATAGGGTCATTAGTCTAATAAATTTAATATAATAAATTGATATAATGATTATATATGTATTCCATAGACGGAAATTTTGCTTGATAATTTGTAAAAATACAATATAACTATAAAATCATAAACAATATTAACTTTTGTCTCATTTCCATTTTTATCAGGTAACGAATATATTTTCATATCCAGATACGTTATCTTACTGTTTCAATATTAATTAATTAATTTTTGTAAAATAATAAAAAATTTACGGTAAAAGAAACATAATATTATCAAATATTTAATATTAAGGGGTTGTTTTTTTCGATATCAAATATTTTAAAAAAATTATAATTGTATACATTTCAAATTAGAATACCAAATAAAATTTCATGAGAATCAAAACATTTATTAAGTTTCCAACATTAATGGAACCTAGTTGATAAAATTTAAAATATTTTTAAAAAAATATAAAAGAAAAACAAATATTCAAATTGAAATATATTTTAAATGTTTGTTTACTCCAATGTTTTAAACTCTAATAATTGTCTTTTTTACTTGATCAAAATCACAAAAAAAAAACAAATATTAAACTAATAATAATAAAATGATAACATAAATTTTGTATCTTGAACTTCAATATATGTTGGATGGTGATGGAAAAAAAATCATGACAATACATTAAATTTTTATATTATAGTAAATAAAATTTATTTATACAATTATAGTGACAAAATAATTTTATGATTAATAATGAGTTAGAAAATAAAAATTAATTATATAAAATAAATCAAAATAATATTCTACGTGATAAAAATAAACAACAAATAAAAATATAAAAAAATTACCTTAGGTGAGTCTTAGAAACATTTGAGAGACTATTGAATGAAGTCGCATAGAGAAAAACAAATGTATAATTAAGCGTATGATAAGATGAAAAAACCTTAGAAATCTAAGAAAACTTTTCAAATATCAACCAAGAAATAAGGAAAATTGTTTTAAACAAACAAAAGAGTTCTTCAAATGAAACAAAAAGTAATAATAATAAAGTAAAGAGAATCATTTTTTTTATATTACCTAGTAAATGAAGATTTATGTTATTAAACACTTAAATTGAGAGGGTTAAACATTATCATGTGAAAGGAAAATTACAATAAATATAAATATTAAAAAACTATAAATATTCAAATGTGAGACATAAAAAATATTTAATTGACATACATCATTTGAACATAATTGCATAAAGGCTATGATAAGATGAAAAAATATATTGGAGATTCAAATGAATTTTATGACAAACAAAACAATTAGAAGAAATAAATAATAGAAGGTGTGTAGTATTATGGCGGAGACGGGTACATTATGGCGGGTACGGGGACGGGACAAATATTTACAACCCCATATTCATCCCAATATCCAATTGAAAAAGTTGTGGATTTCCCATACTCATACCAGTCAATGTGAAGATTCTCCTTCAAAATGAAGACGAGTTCGGACAACACCTATGAGGGCAGGTTTATCTGTCATCCCTAGGTTGAACATTGTCTTCCAATTATAGTTTTATTGTAATAAATCATAATTCATTTTTAAATAGGTAAATTTTAGCCTTCTTTATTAGCAAATTCGGTTCTTTAATAACTAAATTCTAAGTCGGTATTTTGATTTATTATAATATATAATGTTTGTACTAAATACTGTAAAAAAATGATGTGTCGTTACTTGTTTTGGTATATGTTTTTGACACTTCATATGCATAAAATTGATACATTCTTTAGTAATCAATCCCTTTTAGCTTAAAAATACAAAATGAGGTACTAAGAAATATAAAATTAGAAAATTGATGAATTTTGGTGTTTTTCAACAATTTTTTAAGGAATTAAAGGATGATGTATCTAAGCATCAAATATGATGCTAAGCACCAAAAAACAGTTAAGAAAGAATTCAAGTATGACCTTTAAAATTGGACAACAATGTTAGTGCTGAACCACACGAGGAAACCTTCACAGCAAGGAAACCTTAAGCACTAGAACAAGAAGCAGAACCTTGAAGAAAACCCCCCTCTGAGGGAGGAAATCTCCAAAGTTGACCATCAAAACAGAAGCCTAAGCCAAAGAGAAAACCCTCCAAACCAAAGGAGGAAACCTCAGGAGTTAATCGCCTTAACTCAAGTTGAAGTTGTGTTATAATTTTCTATAAAAACTGAGTCATGCTCTACTTTTTGGGGACTAGTCTAGCTTATCTCCAACTTACTTTTAAAAAATTATTTTTTACTTATTGTAATATATTTTGTAAGAGACAAAGGAGAGGGACAACAACTCCAAATTCTTGTAAGGAGATTCATTGTCATAAGCAACTTATTAACTCTTTAATGTTGAAATTGGATGTAAAAATTTCTAATTCTTTCTACTAGTAATGATTTTTATGTATTTAAGTCCTTTATTTATGGTTTGATTTATATTTGTTTGTTTGGATGACTTGATTACTCATCTTATTTTATTGATTTGGATTGAGTTGGAAAATGTCAATATCCAATTCAATAAATAAAATGTTTCTTAAAACATCAAAAACCTTTTTAAATACATAAAAAAAAGGTAAAAATGAAATTTGTCTCAAAAAATAATAATTAAGAAAAATAAGATTTTAAAAGAATGAATTTGAATTTTGTTTTAAAAAAATAAAAATAAAAAAATAAATAAAAATAAAAATAATAAAGTAAAATAGGAATTTATATTTTAAGATTAAAAAATATGAATTACAAAATTAAAATATATATAAATTACGATTAATGAAAAATTGTTTTTTCATTATTTTATTTTATTTTATTTTAATTGATTAAAAATTAAAAATTAAGAAAAACTGTTTTAAGAATTGAGGTGCACTCGGTTATTCTCAAGTTTTTTTAACTTCTCCACGCCCCCACCATCCAGGGTTTTATCTTGATCTTCCATTGGGTTCCATGGTTTTCCATCACCAATATCATTGGTCTTCATTTCTTAGCATCACCAATATCATTGGTCTTCATTTCTTAGCATCACCAATCATCATCAATTATCCCGATTACTTACACTCTCCACCATCACCTTTTCATCCTTTCATTATCTTCAAGATTCACCAATGGCGTCGCCTTGCCATGAGCATGGGTAGCGTCGGCGTTTGTGGTTGGTGGCCGCGCAGTGCAGTGGGTGTTGTGAGGTTGAAGACGAGAATGGATCTTTGTTTTAATTTTTGGAGGAATTAAAGACAATTGGGTTAGGGTTTTGGACAGACCCAACATTACCTTTCTGCACCCCGTGGTCCATTATTACACCGCTGTCTATTTGTTTCATTTGGGCCGTTTACTTTGTTTTACTTCATTCATGCACTAATAATCCCAATCCATTTCATCTTTTGTTTTATGCTCATTCATTTTACTTCTCATAATTGCGATTTCACTAAATTCACACTCCATTTCTTTTATTTCGTTTATGGACTTATTTACTTTGTGCATCCCTGCATTTACATGTTCCACTCTCACAATTTATATCCTATTTTTACTCCTGTTTTAAATTAAATCATTTTTTTATATACAAATTTTGTTTCTAAAATAAAAAAATATTTAAATTGGAATAAAAATTAAAATAAATTTTAGAAATGATAAAAATAAGAATAAATAAAATTAGAAAATTATTTTCTTTGTTTTCTCTTTTGGTGTCAACCCGATCGCTCACATGACACTCATGTTTAAAATATAAAAAATGTAAGATATAAAATAGATTTATGGTGTCTACTTGATCGTTCGCGTCGCATAACACTAATTTTTAAAATATAAAAAATGTAAAAAGACTTTTGGTGTCAAGTCAACCGCTCGTGTCACATTACACTCGTTTTCAAAATATAAAAAATGTAAAAAAGGCTTTTGGTGTCAAATCGGTAGTACGCATTGTATGATACTAATTTTAAAAAATGATGTAAACATGAAAAAGAAAACTTTCAAAAATTTAACAAAGTCAAACAAATATTCCAATCTTTTTAACAAAGAGTTACGTAGCTATGATTTCTCATTTTTAATGAGAATACTTAGGACCAAGGTTAACCCTTGTCGGGTCCTTCTCACTAAAAAATATTTTTTTGTTCAATATTTTCTTATTTATGGAAAAATAAGTATTTAAAATTTACACATTTAATTAAAGGTACAACCTTTGGACGAACGTCGTAGGATGTTGATACCTTCTCTATGCGTAATCGACTCCCGAACCCAAAATATGGTTTTCGTGGACTATGTTTTCTGTTTATGGTTTTCCATAGTTTTCTAGAATAAACTATGGTGATAACTCCAAATGTTTATTTTCAAAACAATTTCATTGTTAGTTCGTCGTCCTATTACGATTTAGGTTGCGACAAGAAACTAATATGAATTAAAGGTCTAATCAAATCATCAAACTACCCCACCTATGATAAGGAATTGTATGCCTTAGTTAGGGCCTCTCAAACTTTGGAACACTATCTAGTGTCCAAGGAGTTTATCATTCATAGTGACCATGAGTCACTTAAATACTTGAATGGTCAACATAAACTCAACAAGAGACATGTCAAATGGATGGAATTCTTGGAACAATTTTCCTATGTGATAAAATATAAGAATGGAAAAAGCAATGTGGTGGATGATGCCTTGTCTAGAAGGCACACCTTGTTTTCAAAATTGGGAGCCCAAATATTTGGATTTGATCATATTCCAGAAATGTATGAAAAAGATTCTAAGCTTTCCTTCACCTATGCTGAGTGCTTAGAAATATCATAAAAGGGTTTCTATTTGAATGATGGATATTGTTTAAAGAAGGAATAATTTTTATACCTCAAGGTTCACATAGAAAATTCCTTATCCAAGAAACACGTGAAGGGGGATTAATGAGTCATTTTGGAATAGAGAAAACCCTAGTACTTTTAAAAGAAAATTTCTTTTGGCTGCATATGAGGAAGGATGTCTAAAGACATTGTCATAAATGTATTTCATGTTTGTAATCAAAATCTAGGACAATACCTCATGGATTATATACCCCTTGCCTGTTACTTTAGCCCCTTAGAAGGATATAAGTATGAATTTTGTATTAGGACTCCTAAGAACCCAAGGAGATTTTGATTCCATTTTTGTTGTGGTGGATCATTTTAGTAAAATGACACATTTTATACCCTACCACAAAGTGGATGATGCTAGCAACATTGCTAGGTTGTTCTTTAGAGATTGGTAAAGCCTCATGGTATACCCCACACCACAGTTTCTAATAGAGACACCAAGTTTCTTAGCCACTTTTGGAAAAATCTTTGGTCAAGGCTAAGAACTAAGCTTAACTTTTCTACTTCGTGTCACCCACAAACCGATGGGCAAATCGAAGTTGTTAATATGTCTCTTTCTACTATGCTAAGGGCAATTTTGAAAGGAAACCACAAATCTTGAGATGAATACCTTCCTATATTGAGTTTGCCTACAATAAAGTAGTTCATAGGACTACTAAGACCTCTCCTTTTGAGGTTGTTTATGGATTTAATCCTTTCACTCCATTGAATTTTCTACCACTTCCCACACCTTTTGACTTTGTTCATAAAGAAGGGGTAGCAAATTTTGATTTTGTAAAGAAAATGCATGAAAGGGTTAATAAAAGACAAATCCAACAACAAATAGAGAGGTATGCTAAATACAACAATAAAGGGAAAAAGGAAAATGATTTTTGAAGAAGGGGATTAGTTGTGGTTACATATAAGCAAACCAAAGATAGATTTCCAAAGAAAAGGAAGTCTAGACTTAGTTCCCGAGGTGATGGTCCCTTTAAGATGCTAAAAATTGTCAATAATAATGCTTATAGGCTAGAACTATCTAAGGAATATGAAGTTAATGCCACCTTTAATGTTGCTGACTTAATACCTTTTATAGGTGGTACAAATATGAGGCAAAAACTTTAGATTTGAGGATAAGTCTTTCTCAAGAGGGAAGTGATGATGAGATACCTCTAGCCAATGGACCTACAACTAGAGCTATGGCTAGGAGGATACAAAAAGATGGGCCTCTGAGCATGCAAGGCCCAAGTTGAAATTTAGTTGAACCAAGAAAGATGTGAAGACCCAACCTAAGTTTATACCTTTGTAAATATTAGATTAGGAGTTAATTTTGGGCTTTGTATTCTGGACCCATTAGAATAGGGTTTTCTATGGGCTATGTGCCTTAGAGGAAATTTGGGTCTTAGAAGCATTTTGGACCAAAAGAGAGTTGGGCCTAGACTTTGGGCCTTTGTGGAGCGCATTCACCTAAGGATTCTAGATCCTTCATGCACCTAGCCTTCTCACCAAACTTGTCATGAAAGCCTATCTATAAGGAAAGTGTGACTTGCTTAGGTTGCAAGTCACACCTCCCACACGCTCCTTTTTTTGCTACAAAATTCAACTTTGTAGCACCAAATTTCCCTCCTCTTTTTAGAGACATCCAACTCTCCTTTTTTCCTATAAATAGAGGAGCTTACCTCGTGTAAACCTAGCTTGAATTTGAGTAAAGAAATGTTGCCCCATTATGTGCACATGCCTCCATTTTTTAGCCCATTTTAGAGTAAACTTCTTTCTAGTCTACTATAGTTTGGTTCCTTAGGAGTTGGCCTCACCTCTCACAAGGAACCTTTACTCTAGCCGAACGAAACCTCCACCTCAACCTCTTCTACTCTTGCTTCCACGTCTCTCATCCAATCCATGGAGTTTGTATCATCTTTTCAAGGACTCCAAGCTAGAAGATGGACTCATTACTTACACTTGTGTTTGATATTTTAACTTATTTATTCATGTTAGCGTCGACTAGCTCACATTTTGTTTATATTTTTTTTATTCATTCACATTAGTTAGCTGACACTACATAACACCCAAACTAACGTCTGATGGACGACTCATCTAAAGGCTAGCGTTCACTGAAGGACAAAACTAAAGGTTAACTTTGACCTTATTTTCGTGGGATGTCTTTTTGATGCTGAACCAGCACAAGGTTTGAATTGATATCAATTTTTGCCTTCTAGTTGTGTAAGACCCACTTTTTTTTGCTCTTATGTTTAAGGGCCTGACCTTAACCATTGGGCCTAAGGGTCAACCCATAGGGTGCCCAAAACCCTTTTTCAGCCCTAACTCTTTCATTCTGCTCTCACTTTGTAAACATCTCACTTCTCAAACACTCTCTTCTCTCTCTTTTTAGAAGCTCTGCTAGGGTTTGGCTTTCGTTCCTCGTTGAGCTAGAGAAACTCCATTCTACTCCATGTAAGCTTGTTCTCGACTCATGCTTTCTATTCTTTCGCTTGTCTTTCGTGGTTCCAACTAGGTTTCATCTTAGTAACCTAGTCTATGTTCTGGTGTTCGTGTTTTCAGCTCCCAAATTCGTTCCTGGAGCTGTGATGCTCATTGTTGTTAGTTTTGAAATGCTTGAAATGCCAAGAAGGGGGGTTGAATTGGCTAGTTAAAAAAATTTAGGCTATCTTTGAAAGCTAAAAACCTCCTTTAATTGAATCAATTAGATCACCAAGTTAGGATGCAAAAGCTACTAGACTGTATACTTTCAATCGATCAAAAATAGAGTTAATCGATTGATTTTACTAAACAAATTCTGTTCTGGTATAATCAACCGATTGAAATAGAAAAATAGTCGACTGAAATACTGGAAAAAATGCAAAAATGTAGATTCAAGTTTTAAACCAGGAACAGTGCACAAGAATGATCAAGTCAGGTTCTAAATGATTATGCAAACATGCTCAATGCTGCAGATGTCATGAAAACATGCAAGAACATGAAAAAAATGATTAAAACACAAGTTCTTTAAACTTTAAATGAATATACAAGAGAGAAAGGTTAGAGAAGAGATGAGATCACGAGATTTTTATACTGGTTCACTCAAACCTGAGCTACATCCAGTTTGTTAAGGCAACCTGAGCTTGACTTTGCACTATTTCAAAAGATTTACAAAGTATCCACCCTTACACTTTCAAAATATGCAAAAACCACACAAAAGACTCTTGAATCACACAAGAGTCACACCAGCACAAAAAGAACCCTCTTGCAAACCTAGAAAATTACCAGGCACACACACAAAGCCTGAGAAAGATCAAACCTGAGTGGTAGCACAACCCAGCCTACCACAAACCACTTTCTCCAAGCTTCAAACCAAGCCAAAAGCTTCAAGAATTGATCCAAGATCAATCTTCAACTGCTGCAAACTGTATGATCACGAAGGAGAGAGTTTCCACAAGTTTCCAGAATAATTTTACGCTAAAAAATGGTCAAAATAACTCTCTTTCGAAAATCACAGCTCTTATAGTCAAACTGTAACGAAATTCAACAGGTTGATTTTCAAATCAATCGATTGATTTCACTTGACTTATGTGAAATCAGTCGATTAAAAAATAAATCAACTGATTGAATTTGTTGTAGTTTAAGACTACTGCAGCCAACCTTTTAACCTGTTGAAAAACCATTCAACAGATTAAAAGAGACATTTTAACCTGTTGAAAAACCATTCAACAAATTAAAAAACACAACAAAGACCAAATGCATCTAATTAATGCTACAAGGTCTACAATATGAATTACAAACATCAAATACACTTTCTTAATGATGTTCCACATGGAGAGCACACGTTCTAACCTTGATCAACATGAATACCATCAAATCTCCCATCCTTCATCAATGTATGGCATTAAGATAGTTCAAAAGGGCTTCATTAAATCTTCATCAAATCTTCAAGAAGCACACCACCTTGATTTTACATGTCAACATTCTCCCCCCGATTTGATGAAGCCAACCTCTATCTTCTTCTATCTATCTTCGTCTATCTTTCATTTCAAATTGCTTCCATTGGTTGGATACCATTAGGTTGATGAAGTGACACCTAAGCTTGAAACTTGTGAACCTAAAAAACATTTACAATAGCAATACACACAAGCTATCAAGCACACAAATATGCACATGCTCCCCCTATCAATAATATGGGTTCAAATTTAGATTTGATTTTACTTCCAATATTAAAACTTTAATGCTTCTATTTTAGTCCAATTTGATCAATTTGCTATTTCATCAAATTTTCTCCCCCTTTGGATTCTTCAAGCAAAACAAATACATAAAGATAACAAGCGTTGCATATCATTTCATTAATACTGGAACATAATACAACCAACAGAAACTGAAAATAAAGAATAAAAAGCATAAAGCTGATACAATCAGCCGACTGAAAATAAAAACAACTAACTAAAACTAACAGAGCCTAAACTGAAAAAGCACAAACACACATGAATGCAATGCAAGATCCTAAACAACCAACACACTCAGTCATCCTGAGGATCATTTCTGGTCTGGAATGAGTGTAGCATGTCATGGATATCATCGGTTTGGCCATCCAATGCATTGAATCTCTCATTGCAATAGTTGTGATGTGCATGTTGGGACACATTGAGCTCATGCAACTGGTTCAGCACCATCCTATGAAAATGTGAGTACATAGGGCCTCTATGCTCTAGAGGGTTGTGGGGAATTAAGTCCATGGGTCCAACCGTTGGTTCTTCCTCTTGATTTGTGCCACTTGGGCCAGCTTCATGATCATGTGCACCACCAACTACAGCACCAGCAGCTGTCCATGCATTTCCCACCTTGAGAAAGCCCATTTTGTGCAGATTTTGGTTGAAGGTATGGTTCAACAGTCCAGTTGACTCTTCTAGGTCATCCTCTACATCAATTCCAAAGTATTCTATGAATATGGACACCAAAACCACATATGGCAGCCTAAAATTCGTGAGCCTATTGGCCTTGAGCATGTGATCACGAAACACATAGATTCAATCCACTTAAATGTTGTGTTGTATGTAGTACATGAGAATCAAATCTCCCTCATTCAATGTTGAATGATTGCTACCACGTGGAACTATGATTTTTTGTGACTATCATAACAAGAAGCCTTTTATCCACCTTGAGACCACCAACATGGAAGTGCTTGATTTCGGCAACAAGATTCCTCAAGCATTGGCCATAGTATTGAACCTTGTTGAATTCTGGAACATCCCCAGTTTCACCTTTCCTAACTTGCACACCCCTTGATTTGAGTCCAACCACATCTTTCCAAGCATTTTTGTTGATCTCCATTTGAATCCCCTTGATACTTGATAGTAGCATGTCATTTTAGAACTCCAAGTTGGTGAAAAACACCTTCACCAAGTTTAAATAAATTTTCCTTGAAATTTCAAGGAATGTCTTCAACTTTTTATGCTTGAGTTGTTGAAATAGGCTCTCAAAGCCTTCAGCTCTAAACCAAAAAAAACCTCAACACCTTAAGAATGATGTTTTGTTTCCTGTTCATCTCAATGAGGAACACTTGAATGTTGTCCTCATGATCCTCAAACCATGCTTCAATTCTCCCATGGCTTTTGTGATTTGGAGACCTTGGGGTAGGAGGAGTGGAATGCTTATCATCAGATTGGATAACTCTTTATTGACGACGAGGCATGATGAGTGTGGGTATGGCTGTTTCTAAGAGAAGTATGATGCAAATGCAGCAATACAAGTGCAATATTTATAATTGAACAAGTTGATTTTCAGAAATAGTTGATTAAATGGTGCAGCTTTTTCTACTTAATTCGTTTTAGGTTACCCAAACCATTTTAATGCAGTCTAAAATACTATCTCACGCATTCATGGTGTTTTCAATGTGTTTTTATGAGTGAATAAATCAGTTCAGATCATATGAGCTGCATGCACATTGGAATTATACACAACACATGCTTTTTGGTCAAACAAATCAGTAAAAGCAACACATGGCTGATGAAATAAATGTTAGGAGCAGATAGTACCTGACAAAAAGATGCTTTCTTTGACTGGGTCAGCTTTACAATTCAATTCATGAGTAAGTGCATAGTTTAAGTAAAATTAACACATTGAAAAGCAAAATCAGTTGATTAAAATAGCATAAGAGTATAAGAGATTAAAACCAGAATCTGGTTAAGTGAAATCAGCTGACTGATTTTAAAAATCAATCGATTGAAAATCTTAAAATTGAACTTCATTTTTCTAGATTCAGTTTTAATGAAATCAACATACTGAATTGTGAAATTAGCAGATTAAAAACCATAATAGATCAATTTGTCATCATTCAACGGCAATTTAAGTGAAATAAACATGTTGAAAAATAGAATCAACAGGTTGACAAATCATGATTTGTGCAAACAAAGGCAGATTTAAGTGAAATCAACACGTTAAAATTAAAAATCAACAGGTTAAATATGACAGTTTTCAATTTTTGCATACAACAACTGATTTTTATGAAACCAATGCATGAATACATAAGATTAACATGCTAAAAACACATCAGACCACATTCTTGATGTCTAATATGCCTAGTTCAGTTCTTAGCTTACTTAACCTATCTCTAGCTAATGGTTTTGTAAACAAATAAGCCAATTGATGTTCAGTTTTAACAAATTGAATTTCACAATCTCCCTTTTGAACATGATCACGAATGAAATGATGCCTAATCTCTATATGCTTGGTTTTAGAATGCTATGTTGGATTCTTGGTTAAGTTGATGGCACTAGTATTATCACTATACAAAGGTACCTTGCTTAGCCTTATACCATGGTCCAAAAGTTGATGCTTCAACCGTATGATTTGTGCACAGCCATGTCCAACAACAATATACTCAACTTCAGCAGTAGAGAGTGTCACACATGCTTGTTTTTTGCTAATCCATGAGATTAGACTTGATCCAAGTAAATGGCAAGTATCACTTGTGTTTTTCCTATCCAATTTGCACCCTGCATAATCCGAATCTAAAAAGCCACTAAGAGTTATGTTAGAATCACAAGGATACCATAAACCAACATTGATTGTTCCTTTAAGGTACTTTAGAATCCTTTTTGCAGCTTTAAAGTGTGATTCCTTTGGGTTTGCTTGGAACCGAGCACATAAACATACTCTAAACTAAATATCTGGCATACTTGCTGTAATATAGAGTAAAGACCCAATCAACCCTTTATATTTGGTTGAATCCACTGTTTGGCCAGCTTCATCTACATCCATAAGGCAATTTGTTGCAATTGGAGTGACAGCTTCCTTGCAATCCTCCATTTTGAACTTTTTCAACAAGTCAAAATAGTATTTTGATTGGTTTAAAAATGTTCCGTACTTGAGTTGCTTGACTTGCAGCCCTAGAAAGTAGGTAAGCTCACCCATCATGGACATCTCAAATTCTCCCTACATAGCTACAACAAACTCTTCACATAAAGTGTTGTTATTTGAACCAAATATGATATCATCAACATACACTTGAACAAGTATAACATCATTTTCATGTTTTCTAATGAAGTGTGTTTTATCCACTACACCTCTGGCATAACCTTTTGATAAGAGAAAATTTCTTAGCCTTTCATACCACTATCGTGGTGCTTGTTTCAAACCATATAAGGCCTTTTTTAATTTGAAAACATGGTTAGGATAGAGATGATCCTCAAATCCAGGAGGTTGTGATATATACACTTCTTCATTTAGGAAACCATTCAAGAATGCACTTTTCACATCCATTTGATTCAATTTAAAGTTACACATGCAAGCATATGCTAAGAGTAATCTCACAGCTTCTAGCCTAGCTACAGGTGCATAAGTTTCATCAAAGTCAATGCCTTTTTCTTGATTATAACCTTTAGTAACTAGTCTAGCTTTATTCCTTACAATATTAGTCATCAATCTCTTATTATAGACTCTATATGTCATCAATATTAGTCTAGCTTTATTCCTAGAAAAACACCTTCATCCGTTTTTGCATCAAATTTGCCAAGACTTTCTTTGCCATTATTTAAGATGAAACACTTACATCCAAATACTCTAGGTGACTTAAAACATGCCTTCTCCCTTTGAAAAGCTTATAAGGTGTTTTCTTCAAAATTGGCCTAATCAACACTCTATTTAAAACATAGCAAGCATTGTTGACTCCCAAAAATACTTAGGTAGTGAGTTTTCATTTAACATAATTCTAGCTAGTTCCTCAAGTGACCTGTTTTTCCTTTCAACAACACCATTTTGTTGTGGGGTTCTTGGTGCAGAAAAATTATGATTAATGCCATGCTTTTCACAAGTGTTCAAACTTTTCATTTTGAAATTCCTCACTATGGTCACTTCGAATAGACACTATCTTGGAACTCTTTTCATTTTCAAGCATCTTGGCAAGTCTTTTAAAAGCATGAAAAATATCATTTTTGGCAGCTAAGAACAAAGTCCATGTGTACCTAGAGAAATCATCTACTATGACTAATGCATAAAGATTGCCACCAAGGCTCATGGTTCGAGATGGACCAAATAGATCTATGTGAAACATCTCTAAAGGTCTTTTAGTTGAAACAACATTTTTGGGTTTAAAAGAGACCTTGGTTTGTTTTCCTTTTTGACATGCTTCACACACTCTATCATTCTCAAACTTGAGTTTTGGTAGTCCTTCAACCAACTGTTTTCTATTCAGCCGTTTGAAATGCTGCATATGTATGTGACAAAGTCTCCTATGCCATAACCAAGTGTCATCCTCTTTTGTAAGCAAATAATGGATGCTAAATGATGCATGATGCAGGTCAAGTAGATATATATTATTGACTCTTTTCCTATCAAAACAATACTACCATATGCATCATATATAAAGTAATTATTTGGTTCAAACATGACTTTAAAGCCTTTATCACATAGCTGACTTATACTTATCAAATTGTGTTTGAGTCCTTTTACCAGCAACACATTCTTGATGTTGAAAGAGGATCCATTGCCTATGACTCCATTTCCAAGGATTCTTCCTTTGCTGTTGTCTCCATAGGTTACAAACCATTCCTCCTTTAACTCTAACTTTGCAAATTTGGTCTTATCTCCTGTCATATGTCTCAACCACTATTAAGGTACCACAAATCTTTCTTATCACCTTTTATGATCCGCAAAACAGATTTGGATTACTCAGTACCCTTTGATAGGTTGGGTCTATCATGGTTATGCCTTTCTAGATCCTTTTGGGATCCATTTCATAATCCCTTTAGAAACATCATATTTTCTAGCATGACAGTTCTTAATAACATGACCTTTTTTGCATGCAGTAGTTGCAGGAAATGAATGTCATTTCATTTGGCTTACTAAAGAAGGATTATAACCAAGTCTAACTTTGCCAAACACATAGTTTTGAGAACTAAGAACAACCTCTAAGTTTGCTTCCCCTCTTGTGAACCCTGCACAAGACTTTATAAGGTATTTCACTTGATTTTTCAAAACCGTGCAGTTTTCACAGGGTTTTTCAGTCGATTGATTTCTAAAATAGTCGATTAAATTACTGTAAATAATTTCTAAATGTTCAAAATCAATTTTTAAATCAACTATTTCCTTTTCCAATTGACTAACTCTGTTTTCCAGCCATTTGTTTAAGCCTTTCAACCGATTGTTTAATGCAGAAATCTTGTTTGCTTCATTATGAAACTCTTCAAAATCATGCAACAATTAATTATAGTAATTTATGTCTAGAGAACTTACTTGGCTTGAGGAGGATGACTCATAACCAGCCATGAGGCACAAGTTTGCTTCTTCACTCTCATCTTGTGAGGAGCTACTTGTTGTTGAATCATTATTGTCCTCCCACGCAATGTATGCACGTCTCTCCTTTAACTTCTTCTCTTTTTTTCCTATCAACACTCTTCTTCTTTTCTTTGTTAGCATTTGGACATTCAATTTTGATATGTTGTTGTTTTCCACGGTTATAACAAGTAAAATTAGAAGAGTTTGATTCATTATGTTTGGAAGTATACCTCTTGGGATTACCTCTGCTACCTTTCCTTTTGAGATACTTACCAAACCTTTTGACAAGGAGATTCAACTTCTCACTTTCACTTGATTCATCCACCTCTTCCTCGAGTTCCTCATTTCTTCTTGGTGCTAGTCTTCAAGGCTATGTTCCTTACCTTTTTCTCACTTGACTCTAGCTCATTTAGCCTTTGCATCTCAATCTCATGCTCCCTAAGCTTGCCAAACAATGCAGTGGTAGTCAAAGTGGATAGATCTCTTGTTTCTTGTAAGACCCGTGAAAATTAATTAATTAATTAATTAATCAATAAATGCGGGTACTGGGAGCCTTTATAACATTAAATATAGTATGATGTGACGTAGAAAAGTACTAGCTCAAGTGGTTGAGAATACTTAATTGTGTGAGAGGACTTGGGTTCAAGTCCTATGTATGCCATTTATGTGTTGTTTGTTTTATTATTAATTTTAATAATATGTATGAGCATGGAAGTGGTAATGTAACCCTATATTTATGTGATTTATCATGAAATATGAATTGGTTGAGTGGTTTGTATTGAGTTGGCATTGGCATGGTCATGGGTTCAAACCTTGGCGACCCAAATTTAACTCTCTTTTTGCTAAAAACTGGTGTGGCATGAATATGAAAAGGGAAGAAGGGTTTTCGAGGCTGTTTTCTGAGAAGCTTTTGAAGGAGTGCGAAAATTGAGAGTGAATAGTGTGGTTTGGGGCATTGGAGAGCTGTTTGGGAGAGAAGCAAGGAGAGGGCATTGGTGTTCGAGGAAAGACTTACAATTCAAGTTTTAAGCAAGGAACTTTCAAGTTATGGGAGCTGAACCCTAATTTTCGACTAGTTATTTTATGCCCATATTCTGATGAGTATTGTGCCAAGAAATCATGCCATATATGATTGTAATTTGGGGTTTGAGGGTTGCATCGTCATATGATGGAAATTTTAATCAATTAAATGGGTATGTTGAATCTCTGCATTGAGTATGTTGTTAGTGTGCACACTTGGGTTTTTGGGGTATATAATGTGTCAATATTATGCTCCAATGTTTGGTACAATGTTTCAAATTGATTGATGTAATGTGTATGCGAATTGCGCATGTTTTTAGTTGGCGTCTATTGCGTTACAGTGCAAGAGTCTACATTTCTCGCTCAGGCGAGCCAGGCTCGCCTAGGCGAGAATGACAAAGACTCAAATTATGTTGTTGTTTGAGCATCTTGCTCAAGCGAGGGAAACTGGTTCTGGGCGATGGGTCATCTCGCTTAGGCGAGTGTATCTCGCTCAGGCGAGAATCCGGGTATGTTAGAGGTTGTGTTTCGGGGCCTCTCGCTCAGGCGCACATTTCTACTTATGGGCGATGGGGTATCTCGCTCAAGCAAGAGTCCCTCGCCTAAGCGAGATTTCGAGGGAGGTTTCACTGTGTTGTTAAACTCGTCGCCTCAACGAGGCACTTTAGTCCTGGCCGAATGAGGGTCTCGCCCAAGCGAGAAGGAGCTCGCTCAAGCGAGACATGTGGATTGCTATGGTAGCATGGACCCACTTAGGCGAGTGGGCCTAGCTTAAGCGAGATAGGTTGGGCTGTTTGGACAAGGGTCTTTAGTCTAAGTGACCTATGATGTTATTGTGTGTTCAAGACAAGTGTTAATGTTGTGTTAGATTGGATGGGTTGGAATTGGGATACCTGCTCTACAAGACTTCTAAGATATCTCAATGGTGGGCTTGCTGGTGTTCTTTGGGTTGTGGCCCAGAACGTATCCTTGAGTTGTGGCTCGGGATAAGGGTTAAGCACGTGGCATTCTATGGGTTGTGGCCCGTAATCACTTCCCTTCAGTTGTTCGGGATAACGGATGAACACGAGGAACTCTTGAGTTGTGGCTTCGGTTGGCGAGTGTTGCCGGTGTGAGTGTGCTGGTTATGGCCAGTACAGATGGGTCCAGATAGATTGCCCTCCTCAGTAGTTGACTGACGAGTTTGGTAGTCTTAGGATGTTACGGACTATGTTCGTATTTGGGAACTCTAGTTGGCATTACGGTGTTTGATCCGTAGCATGGTTTCCCACACGTGCTCTATCAGTTGTGGCCGATAGGTGTGGCAGCAAGACATCTTGAGGTACTCGTTAGAGGATGTAGAACATAGTTAACATGGTTATGGCCATGTGGAAGGAAAGAAATGAGTTTCCTTGGATGTAAATTGACATTACATGGTTGTGGCCATGTGGAAGGAAATTATGAATCTTCCTTGATGCAAGCTGATATCAACCTAGTTTTTGCCATGGCGAAATGAATGGAGGAAATTTCTTATTGTGCTATATATATATATATATATATATATATATATATATATATATATATATATATATATATATATATATATATATATATCTGTTATATATTTTATGTTTTATTTTTTTAGCTCACCCTATTTGCTTGTGTTTGGCGATGATTGTGTACGCGGTACATGTGAGCAGATGATATTGTAGGTGGAGATGATGAGGCTTAGGCTCGGAGAGTGGGCTAGCTTGGGAGTTTTTGATGATTTGTGTTTTGAAAAATAAATTGTAAACACTGTGGATATTTATTATATTTTGCGTTTATAAATTATGGAATATTGGACTTTTCATAGTTGTAATAAAGTTTTAAATTTCCCACGCTTTATGGGAAATGAAGTATTATTAATTGCGATGTAATGTTGTTTTCTTTATTTTATTTTAATTAAACCCGTAATATCCTGACGGGATGTTACATTTGGTATCAGAGCAAAGGCTTTCAAAATGATTTTTCGGGGTCTGTGGGGAGTGAGCTTATCGTGTGTTGCTTGTGAGACCATTTTGATTGATGATTGTTAACCTTTTTTTTTGTATAAGTCTTAATCGAAGCTTTTTTATGTGAACAGTGAATATGTGGCGTGCTCAGGCTATGGCAAACAGGTGGATGAGGAATAATGCTGGGGCTGATGAGATCGCACATGCGATACATCAGATGATGGATGTGATGTAGCCCATTGCAATGCAACCTAGAGCCGTGGTAGCACCCACTCGCCCTGTGATGATGGAGGACTTCATGAGCCATAAGCCCTCAAAATTCACGGGCAAATCTACTCCATATAAACTGACGCATGGCTCAAGGAGTGTGAGAAAATTTGCAGAGTCATAGAGTGCACTGATGCACAGAAGCTGACTTTCGTCACATTCTTACTGGTGGCAGACGCAAAATACTGGTGGGCGGGCATGCAGCAGCTCATGTAGACTCAGGACGAGGAGGTTACCTAGGCTTCTAGCAAGGGAACCTGACTGTCTAGGTTTACATAAACAGATTTGAGTACTTGGCGAGATTCTATTCGCCCGCTGTCAACGAGGAGTGGAGGTGCAAAAAATATGAGGGCGGGCTGAAACATGAGTTGCGCCGATTCATTTTACCACTCCGGATCAGGGAGTTTCTAGTCTTGGTGGAACAGGCCAAGATAATTGAGGGCCCAACATAGTGGCTCGACCTTAGAAGAACACCTCCACGGTAGCAGAAGAAGCCGTATGACAGACCACATAGTTCAGTAAAGAAACTACAATGTTATAATTGTGGTGGAGAGCATCTCAGGAGGGATTGTCCAACACCCTCAGGCAGCTCTAGTGGTGGTAGTAGCATTGGCAAATGCTATGTTTGTGACCAGACGGGACATTTCGCACGTCACTGTCCTAACAAGAAACCAGCTGGAGGTGCGCTAGTGAAGAAACCAGTTGGGGAGCGACCTAGAGCACCGGGTCATGTGTTCGCATTGACGACCACAGAGGCAGCCTAGTCAGGTAACTTGGTGCAGACTACTTATTTATTGTTTAATCATGAGGTTGTTGTATTGTATGACTCAGGAGCTACCCATTCATTCGTATCAAATGAATGTGTGAGGAGACTCGGTCTAGTGATGCGAGAGCTGGCGTGTGAGTTGATAGTTGCGACACCAGCGTCGGGTGAGGTATCCACCACATTTGTTTGTGTGGGATGCCCTATGGAGGTGGCAGGCCGCAGGTTCAAGGTGAATCTCATATGCTTACTAATGGAAGGGTTGGACGTGATTATGGGTATGGATTGGTTGGCCAGTAACCACGTCGTAATCGATTACGGGCAACGCAAAGTGGTATTTCCAGATGCAGAGGGGCTAGAATTAATATCATCGAATCAGGCAGAGAAGGAGATTGAAGCTGGAGCTACTTGCTTTGTGATAGTGGCTTAGACAGAAAAGAAGAGCACTGTAGAGATAATTAGTATGATTCCAGTGGTAGATGAATATACAGATGTCTTCCCTGATGAAATTCCAGAATTGCCGCCTAGCAGGGATGTGGATTTCACCATTGACCTCATCCCTGGAGCGGGACCAGTTTCTGTGGCACCTTACCGGATGGCGCCAGTTGAGTTAGTTGAACTAAAGAAGCAGATTGAGGACCTGCTTGAAAAGAAGTTTATCTGACCGAGTGCATCACCATGGGGAGCACCGGTATTGCTTGTGAAAAAGAAGGATGGTAGTTCCAGGTTGTGTGTTGACTACCGACATCTGAATAAGTTAATAATCAAGAATAAGTACCCACTACCGAGGATCGACGACCTATTGGATCAGTTGCAGGGAGGTGCAATGTTCTCTAAAATTGACTTGAGGTCCGACTTTCAAGTCACGCTATGGTCACTACGAGTATGTTGTGATGCCGTTTGGGGTGACTAATGCGCCGGCAATATTTATGGATTATATGAACAGAATCTTTCAACCATATCTGGATTAGTTCGTGGTTGTCTTTATTGATGATATCATGATATGCTCTGAGAATCGTGAAGAACATGCCGAGCATTTAGAGTAGTGCTGGGAGTTCTCAAAGAACATCAATTGTACGGGAAGCTACTAAAGTGGGAATTCTGGTTGGAGGAGGTGCAATTCTTGGGCCATGTAATCTCAGCCCAAGGGATAGCAGTAAACCCAGCAAAGATTGAAACAGTGGTGAAGTGGGAGAGATCACAAACAATAACTGAGGTGAGAAGTTTCTTGGGCCTAGAAGGTTATTACAGGCGTTTTGTGGAAGGGTTATCCAAGATAGTGAGTCCATTGACTCAACTCACTAGAAAGGACCAACCTTTCTCTTGGATAGATGAGTGCAAGGTCTGTTTTGAGGACATGAAGAGGAGATTGATCACTGCACCTATACCAGCTATTCCTAACACAACCAAGACATTTAAGGTGTATTGTGATGCCTCATATCAGGGCTTGGGTTCTGTGCGTAACATCCTGACATGATATTACGAATTTAATAAATAAAGAAATAATAAATATTTTCATTTAATAATACATCATTTCCCAAAACGCGGGAAATTTAAAATTTCATTACTGCCAAATATAATTCCAAATCCATAGTTTATAAAAATGAAATAATAAACAAAATGTCTCATGAGAGTTTACAATTTGTTTCCAAAACATAATAATTTAAAAGACTCCCATGCTATCCCCGCTCCGTGACTAAGTCTCACCAGCACCACCTGCATCAACATCAGCTGCTTCCGTGTACCGCACACACGATCATCGCCAAACACAAGCAGATAGGGTGAGCTTAACAAATTAAACATATAAAACACATATACATATGTTAATTACACTTAAACTCCCATATAGATCTCACTCAATCACATTATAGAAATTCTCTCCTTTTGACTCTATCTCGCATGGCCACAACCATGATATTTGCATTCTACAGCTCCTAGTGAGTACTTTAAGATGACCTGCTGCTATACCTATCGGCCACAACCGACAGAACACGTGCGGGAAACCATTGCTACAGATCATACACTGTAACGCCAAATGGAGTTCCCAAATACGAACATAGTTCATAATGTCCTAAGACTACCAAACTCGTCAGCTGTCTACTGAGGAAGGCAATCCATCTGGACCCATCCGTACTGGCCACAACCAGCACACTTACATCGATAACACTCACCAACCCGAGCTCAACTCAAGGGTTCCTCGTGTTCATCCACCATCCCGAGCTCAACTCGAGGGATGCCATTTTGAGCTCAACTCGAGAAATGCCACGTGTTTAACCCCTATCCCGAGTTCAACTCAAGGGATACGTTCCGAGCTCAACTCAAGGAACCCAATAGTCCCACTTTTGAAGCATCACCAAAAGCCTTGTAGATCATGCTTGCGGAATCCAACAACTAAGACTTACAGCAGCCAAATCGCCTAGCGGGGGACACGTACCGCTAGGTGCTATCAGCTTCCAGGTCACCTGGCGGGGGACACATATCGCCAAGCGCCAAGTGCCTAAGAACCACTAATTCTACAACCACCGCCTGGCGGGACAGTCCACACCGCCTGGCGGACGTGCTCTAGGAGGCTACCATTTCTGTCGCTATCGCCTGGCGGGACCTTCCCCTCCGCCAGGCACCACCAAGTCCAGAAACCCCACTTTATCATCGCTATCGCCTGGCGGTTCGCGTATCACCGCCAGGCGCCATGATAGTGTTGTGCGTTACTGGTTTCTGCTCCAGTCTTGGCACAACTTTTCACATCAGTTTCATCTAGTCATTTTCCTAGTACCCTATAACTTTGATGGTTCCTAACAACCGTGCGGTTTAATCATCACTCCTTAATTTGATAGCATTTCCTATTCCACTACTACCCTCACAATTACCAATTCAAGCTTCCTTATTTTCACCCTAATATTATTCATGGATTCCTTAACTTTGAGTTTATGCCAAGACAATTACTACTGTTATAGGGTTCTCTTCACGGTCCAGTACCAACATTACAGATATCACATCTCTTATTATATGATTCCATGATTCGTTATGCCTTATTCTATTCCATAACTACCCACCTAAAATTCCCCTGTGAACTTCCACTGATACATGTGCTAGAGTACCTACTACTTGTCTTACTAATCTTTTACAATTTTATTTCTGTTACTTTATCATCATTGCACTTCTATCCATACCATTCTAACCTCAATTGAGTCTGGATCACTCCATTGCATCACCCTAAACCATATAAGTTTGTAACCCTAGTTTTCCCGTTTGGATCATTCCCAATCAAATTCCCAACCTCAACTCATATCACTCATAAGCTAAAATGGTTTCTTCCGATCAAAACGCACTCAGAACCCCAAATCCTGCACTCTGGTATGGCGCTTGGCGGCAAACCGAGAGCCGCCAAGCGGTTCGTGCATTTTTTCCAGGAACCCCAAATTCTCCGAGTTGTGTGAACTCTAAGACCTGCATGCACCTGTGATTTCAGTCCATTCCCACCCTCATGACATACGATGCTCGTCCCAATTGCATTCTTCAGTTATTACTTACAGTTTTCTCTTTAATTTTTACAGCCCTAATGTGTTTGACAACAACATCCCTAATTATAACAACCTCACACTGTTTCATTCGAATTCACCATCCATTACATGAAGTTCACGGACAATTCAACATCCATCATCTCTTAACCACTAACCCTTGAATTTTCCTCGATCAGAATCCTCTCGAGCCGCACAGAATCACAAAATCGAGCCAAACAGACTCGCGCCGCCTGGCGGAAATTCATCACCGCGAGGCAGTTCATCAGAAAAACCCAAAATAGGTTACAGGCTTGCGTCGCCTGGCGGTACAGGGCTTCACCACTAGGCGCTGCCTCCAGGAAACACAAAAAACATGTAACTGGGTATAAGCCGCCTGGCGGCTATGTATAACCCGCCAGGCGGTTTCTGGAAAATTTCCAAAACTCAACAAAATCACATAACAGTTAAGGTTCATGCACAATTATCATATAATTATCATATAACTTATGCTAAAACATCAAATTATCGTGGAAAACTCCCCTAACCTAGTTTCCTTTGCTAAACTTGAAAATTCTCGTCTCCTCCTTTGATCAAAGTATGGCTTTTCGTCCCTCACTCAATTCAGCTCCTGGATGACACTCACTCTCACGTTTTCTCTATGGTTTTTCTCTCTCAAATGTGCAGTACAAGTCCAGGCCAAGAAAACCCTCTTTCTCCATTCAATTTTCCTTTTAATTATGTCTTAATGAAGGTTAATTAGTCAAAAACGAAATTTGGGTTTAATGCTTGTGATAAGTGTCATTTAAGACCATTTTGGGGTTGTTTTTCAGCCTCTTGGGCTGCCTTCACGCAGCTGCTAGGGTTTCTACCACTTCCCATCATTGCCAAAACAAAATTTAGCAGAAATAAAGTTTTGATTTAGATTCTCCAAGGCTTGAACCCAACACCTTGCCAATGCCAAATCAATGTTAAACCACCAAGCCAATTCATGTTTGTTGTTAACTAATATAATTCAAGTATTATATTATTTCACAACATGACTAACATATATTTAAAACAATAACAATAAATACACACAATTGACACACATAAGACTCGAACCCAAGGCCTTTCACACAATCAAAGTACTCTCAACCACAGGAGCTAGTACTTTTCCACGTCATACAAATAAGAATTTATTACCATAAATGTTCTTCCTACTCGCATTTATTAATTTATTATTTAATAAATTAATTAAATTCCACGGGTCTTACAGTGTGCTGATGTAGGAGAAACGATATGTTACTTATGCATCTCGTCAGCTAAAGGTTGATAGAGGTCGTATCCCACCAAATTAAAACACTTAAAATGCAGTATATGAAAGTGAACCAAGTCGTCTCCCAACGACAAATATTTTCATTCAAAGCTTCAATTTCCATATGAACACAACAATAACACAGGGGGGGGGGTTGGCAGATTTACGGATGCAATGTACAATTGAAAACTTAAATGCAGACATGTAAACTCAATGTAAAAATAGCGTTGATTCTTTGCTTCAAATGAACATCCACCAATCACGGATTACAACTCAAAATTGTTATATTAACTCTAATGAGACCCAAATTAATTACTAAGCGCAAATGAACTCGAACTCAAGTGCAATTAAGCAAAGCACACATCCATGAATCTACTATAGTTCACTAAGCATGAACACACAATGATTCCACTCTGCAAATTAAGCAAAAACAGAATGGTTTCTTCATTTAAACCCAAACACAAATTTAGAATTGAGAGATTAACATAACTCCACCGAACAAAACACTAATCTCAAGGTTTCAATCCATTATCTGCAAAGAATCAACACATAAACTTAGTTTCTCATGGAATCCGAATTAGGGTTCTCAACAGAATTTGCAATTCAACCATTCAAATGACTTCAAATTGACATTGAAAGCTTAAAATGGTGCAACAAACGAAAATGAGCAAGGGATAATAGAAGAACAACGAAAACAGCCACCAAAAACGAAAATGCTTCAATATAAATGTTACCCAAAGTGTAGAAAACGTGAATACAAGCAATAATTGTTGTCCAAGACTCATAAAATGTCAAAAACGAGTGGAAAACGCCACCATGGGTCACCTTCCAAAGCTTAAAAACATAAAAAATGGAGGTTTGAGAGAGTGGAGAAGGGAAGAAAGCGGCTAGTGCATGGAAAAGAAACCTAAAACTCGTGGTCCCATCACTCTGCCACTCATTATTTACAAAACTGCCATTATGAGCTGCAGAATTACAAAAATGCCACTCTAGACCTCAAATGTTGGCCCATTCACTTTGATGACGTGGAAATGTTTTGGAAACGATGTGGCGACTCTCTTCAACTGAATATTAATGTCCAAGCTCCAAAATATTCTTCACCCAAATATCTAAAAATAATTAAAAACGAAAATTAGGCCAAATAATGCGAAATTAACCCAAATTCGGAACAGTGGCCCAATAAAGCTCAATAGATGAAAAACACTCTAAAGATGAACAATTAGGCACTAATCAGTTGTCTAATGGGTACACAAAGGCTAGTGAAATGGAAGAAAATAATGACTCATCAAAGGTGCATGAGAAGAACTACCCTACACATGACTTAGAGTTAGCTGTGGTAGTATTTGCCCTCAAGACTTGGAGGCACTACTTGTATGGTTCACAGTTCCAAGTGTTCAACGATCATAAAAGTTTAAAGTACTTATTTGATCAGAAGGTGCTGAATATGAGATAGAGGCGTTGGATGAAGTATTTGAAAGACTACGATTTTGAGCTTCTATACCATCCAAGTAAAGCCAATGTCGTTGCTGACGCCTTGAGTAGGAAGATAGTTCACATATCTGCTATGATGGTGAAAGAGTTGGAGCTTATCGAGAAACTGAGGGATATGAACTTGGGTCTACATACATGCACTGATCATATATGGTGCAACATATTGTAGATCACTAATGAGTTCTTAGACGAGGTTCAGGTGGAACAGGGTAAGGATCAAGAACTGCAACAGATAATTGGTGAGTTGGACACCGAGAAGAGAAAAGATTTCAGGATGGGTAAGGACGGCATCCTATGCTTTAGAGAGAGGGTGTGTGTACCTAGGAGTCGGGTATTGAGGAAGATGCTCTTGGATGAAGGACATAAGAGTCATCTTAGCATACATCCAAGTATGACTAATATGTATAAAGACTTGAAGGCGACTTTCTGGTGGACTAGTATGAAAACAGATGTGGCAGATTATGTAGCATCTTGCTTAATGTGTCAAAAAGCGAAGATCGAGCATTAGAGGCCAAGTGGTACGTTGGAGCCTTTGGACATTCCTCAGTGGAAATGGGACAACATTTCCATGGACTTCGTTACACACCTACCGAGGTTTGTGAGGGGGCATGACTCAATCTGGGTTATTGTAGACAAATTGACAAAATGTGCTCACTTATTGCCAATTAATCAGAAGATGTCTTTGGATAAACTAGCAGAGTTATATGTCAAGGAGATTGTCAGACTTCATGGTGTGCCAGCGAGTATTGTGTCAAATAGGGATCCGAGGTACACCTTAAGATTTTGGTAGTCACTGTAGAATGCCTTGGGCACTCAGCTGGAAATGAGCTCGGCATACCATCCTCAGACTGATGGTCAGTATGAGAGAACCATACAGTCTCTGGAGGACTTACTGAGAACATGTGTCTTGGATCAGCTCGGGACGTGGAGTGATATGTTGCCCCTAGTGGAGTTCACTTATAACAACAACTACCATTCCAGTATTGGGATGGCACCATACGAGGCACTATATGGCAGGAGATGTCGGACACCCTTGTGTTGGCAGCAAGATGGAGAGTCTGTGGTGCTCGGGCTAGAGTTCTTACAACAGACTACTGAGAAAGTAAGGGTGATATAGGATCGGATGCGTGCAACTCAGAGTCGACAGAAATCCTACGCAGATAAGAGGACGAGGCCACTCGAGTTTGAGGCTGGTGACCGTGTGTTCCTCAAGGTTACACCTACAACAGGTATTGGGAGAGCACTGAAGTCGAGGAAGTTGACCTTTCGATTCATCGGTTTGTATCAGATTACGAGGCAAATCGGACCAGTGGCGTACGAGATTGCTTTGCCACCCCACTTGGCAAATCTACACAATGTATTCCATGTATCATAGCTGAGGAAGTATATTGCAGATCCTACTCATGTGCTGGAGGAGGATGATGTTCAGGTGCGGGAAGACTTGACACTCGGAGTTGGACCAGTGAGAATATTGGATTCTCAAGTCAAACAGCTCAGAGGGAAAGAGATTCGAACCGCAAAGGTCTTCTACGACGAGGCAACACAGGAGATGACTTGGGAAATGGAGGATCTCATGAGGAAGTCTTATCCTCACCTGTTTGCTGGTAAGTCCTATTTTTTTTTTATGAGGATGAAAACTTTTCAAGATGGGGGGAATGTAAGACCCGTGAAAATTAATTAATTAATCAACAAATGGAGGTAGTGGGAGCCTTTATGACATTAAATATTGTATGATGTGACGTGGAAAAGTACTAGCTCAAGTGGTTGAGAGTACTTAATTGTGTGAGAGGACTTGGGTTCGAGATTGTTTTTTGAGAAGCTTTAGAAGGAGTGCGAAAATTGAGAGTGAATAGTGTGGTTTGGGGCATTGGAGAGCTGTTTGGGAGAGAAGCAAGGAGAGGGCATTGGTGTTCGAGGAAAGACTTACAATTCAAGTTTTAAGCAAGGAACTTTCAAGTTATGGGAGCTGAACCCTAATTTTCGACTAGTTATTTTAGGCCCATATTCTGATGAGTATTGTGCCAAGAAATGATGCCATATATGATTGTAATTTGGGGTTTGAGGGTTGCATCGTCATATGATGGAAATTTTAATCAATTAAATGGGTATGTTGAATCTCTGCATTGAGTATGCTGTTAATGTGCACACTTGGGTTTTTGGGGTATATAATGTGTCAATATTATGCTCTAATGTTTGGTATAATGTTTCAAATTGATTGATGTAATGTGTATGCGAATTGCGCATGTTTTTGGTTGGCGTCTGTTGCGTTACAGTGCAAGAGTCTACATTTCTCGCTCAGGCGAGCCAGGCTCAAATTATGTTGTTGTTCGAGCATCTTGCTCAAGCAAGGGAAACTGGTTCTGGGTGACGGGCCATCTCGCTTAGGCAAGTGTATCTTGCTTAGGCGAGAATCCGGGTATGTTAGAGGTTGTGTTTTGGGGCCTCTTGCTCAGGCGCACATTTCTACTTTTGGGCGATGGAGTATCTCGCTCAGGCGAGAGTCCCTCACCTAAGCGAGATTTTGAGGGAGGTTTCGTTGTGTTGTTGAACTTGTCGCCTAAACAAGGCACTTTAGTCCTGGCCGAATGAGGGTCTCACTCAAGCGAGAAGGAGCTCGCTCAAGCGAGACATGTGGGTTGCTATGGTAGCATGGACTCGCTCAAGCGAGTAGGCCTAGCTTAAGCGAGATAAACTGGGCTGTTTGGACAAGGGTCTTTAGTCTAAGTGACTTATGATGCTATTATGTGTTCAAGACAAGTGTTAATGATGTGTTAGATTGGATGGGTTGGAATTGGGATTTGTGGTCTACAAGACTTCTAAGATATCTCAATGGTGGGCTTGCTGGTGTTCCTTGGGTTGTGGCCCGGAACGTATCCTTCAGTTGTGGCTCGGGATAGGGGTTAAGCATGTGGCATTCTATGGGTTGTGGCCCAGAATGACTTCCCTAGAGTTGTGGCTCGGGATAGCGGATGAACACGAGAAACTCTTGAGTTGTGGCTCGGGTTGGCGAGTGTTGCCGGTGTGAGTGTGCTGGTTGTGGCCAGTATGGATGGGTCCAGATAGATTGCCCTCCTCAATAGTTGACTGATGAGTTTGGTAGTCTTAGGACGTTACAGAGTATGTTCATATTTAGGAACTCCACCTGGCATTACGGTGTGTGATCCGTAGCATGTTTTCCCACATGTGCTCTATTGGTTGTTGTCGATAGGTATGACAGCAAGACATCTTGAGGTACTCGTTAGAGGATGTAGAACACAGTTAACATGGTTGTGGCCATGTGGAAGGAAAGGAATGAGTTTCCTTGTATGTAAATTGACATTACATGGTTGTGGCCATGTGGAAGGAAATTATGAATCTTCCTTGATGCAAGCTGATATCAACCTGGTTGTGGCCATGGGGAAATGAATGGAGGGAATTTCTTGTTGTGCTGTATATATATGTTTGATATATATTTTATGTGTTACCTTTTTAGCTCGCCCTATCTGCTTGTGTTTGGCGATGATTGTGTACGCAGTACACGTGAGCAAATGATATTGTAGGTGGAGTTGATGAGGCTTAGGTTCAGAGGGTGGGCTAGCTTGGGAGTTTTTGATGATTTGTGTTTTGAAAAATAAATTGTAAACACTATGGATATTTATTATATTTTGCGTTTATAAATTATGGAATATTGGACTTTTCATAGTTTTAATAAAGTTTTAAATTTCTCGCGCTTTATGGGAAATGAAGTATTATTAATTGCGATGTAATGTTGTTTTCTTTATTTTATTTTAATTAAACCCGTAATATCCTGACGGGATGTTACATTTCTGAGATAGTCGTGACCTTTGGTTGTCAAGATCTATCAAGACACTTCAGCACCTTGATGTTTAACTCTTCTTTGTCAAATTCCTTACCCAAACCCATGAGATGGTTGACTATGTGAGTGAATCTCTTTTGTACATCCGCTATAAATTCTCCTTGTTTCATCTTGAATAGCTCATACTCTTGAATTAAGGCATGCTTCCGTGCTCTCTTAACATCATTGGTTCCTTCATGAGTCACTTCAAGAACCTCCCACATTTCCTTGGCACTCTTGCATTGTGAAACACGAAAAAACTCATCCATGTTGAGAGATGAAGTGAGGATATTCTTTGTATTGCAATCATATTGATCTCTCCTCCTTTCTTCCTCAGTCCATTGAGTTCATGGCTTATCAACCTGCACATTTTCAATAGTATGCTTAGGAGTATATGGTCCATTTATGATTGCATCCCATATCCCTTGATCTATTGATTCAATAAAGATTTTAATCCTAATTTTCTAAAATTGGTAATTAATGCCACTAAACATAAGGGGTCTATGAATTGAGGCACCTTCTGTAAGACCCGAGAAAATTAAATAGTTAATTAAATAATTATTTAATATATGCAGGTAATAGAAGCCTTTAAGGCATTTAATGCGGTGTGCTATAACGTGGAAAAGTACTAGCTCAAGTGGTTGAGAGTACTTGTTTGTGTGAGAGGACTTGGGTTCAAGTCCTATGTATGCTAATTCTATGTTATTTTGACTTCTGTATTATTTTAAATACTATATTTGAGTGCGAGTTGTGATAATGTAATCCTAGAATTTTAGGAATTATCACAAATGTGAATTGGTTGAATTGGTTGTGCATTTGGCTTGGTAATTGATGGGTTGTGGGTTCAAACCTTGCTAAGAATAAAACTAAATTTCGTTCGTTTTTGGCTAAATTTTCTTTTGCATGGTAATGAAGAGGCATAGAAACCCTAGTTGCAAAAGTGGCAGCCAAGAAAGGTAGAGAAGGGCCATAATTGACTTTGAATAGCAATTAACCTTAGGATTAATGGTAATTTTCATTTTTGGACCATTAACAGTCATTAAGGAGTAATTAAGGGTTAGAAAAATTGGGGAGAGTTGTTTTCGTGTGTTTTCATTGTATATAACTTGCACTGCATTGTACAATTTGTATTGTATGAAAATTTCCCTTGTCTGTGCCATTTTTCGCAAGTTTCTGGACTTCCGCCCAGAAACCGCCTGATGGGTATGAGTATACCGCCAGGCGACACATCAGTCCTAACCTAGTTTTGGGTTTTGTAGCATGAGCTGCCTAACGGCAAGACGGAACCGCCAGGCGATGCGCGATGGCTATCACTGTTCCATTGTGTTACTGTGAATTTTATGAATTTATGAACTTCCCATCGTTTTACTATGTTGTGCGATTGCATAAAGCCATGGTATCTTTACTGTCTGGATGCTTGCGAGTATAACTGGAATATGGACAGGGAGGGTTCGTGTTAAGACCAAGAGGTCATTCTGAATTTTGGATTTTTATGAGAGATTAAGATGCGATTAGAAGTGTTTGATGTGTAGGGTATAATACTGTTGGGAATGAGTCTAGTAAACCATGTGGGACTTGTTGTATTATGTTATAATTGGATGCTGGATCAAGTTTTGGGAAAATTGATGATCGTTGCAGGTACAAAAATTTGGGAGTCGTACTCATGTTCTGATGTACCACCTGGCAGCATATTATTGGCCGCCAGGCGATAGTGAGTAATTTGGGCCTATTTTGTAACACTTGGAGCAGTGGCTGTGAGAGAGGTGAGTGGTGAACCAAAATGGGAGGAATTCCCGTTCGACTAGACGATAAGAGTGGAGGAATAGGAAACTAGTGATGGCGTAGGTAGTGCATGATGTGGATAGGAAAATTGCAATGCATTGATGTCAATTAGGAAATGAAAACTTTGGTGGTGATAGATAATCTGATATAAGAAGATGGTGGCAGGAGAGAATAACCATATTTAAATAGCGAGTTATAAGCTCTTGGGTCTTGGTATGATGATTAATAAGGATTGAAGGATAAAAGAATGAATTAAATGGGTTAAGCATATGAATTGGTGCTAAATGGAAGTATGTGACCGTGGAGTTAACAAATTATGGGATATGAGTTATGTATAGCCTAATGTGGTGAAGGAATTATATCTTTCAGAATTGAGTAAGTTCAACTACATGGATTAGGCAGTTTTCTTAAGATTGGATTGAACAATTATACTTGAGGGGAGATTTTGGTGAATCAAATGGTGAGAATAAAAGAACTTATGAATGAGATATAGGAAATTAAAGTGATGGTGGGATGGTTGGAAAATTAGCAGGTCCTGAAAAGCAAATGCGCAATATACCTTAGAGCAATCTAGATTGTAAAACCAACACATTTGAGTGCCTTTGGTATAGCGCCTGGCGGCCTGCTGATACCCGCCAAGCGATAGGAACAGCGGGAGAGGTCTTTGCACTGCGTGGCACTTGGTGGCAGGGTATGCTCCGCTAGGCGGTGTTTGTAACATAGTGGGTCTGGGAAAGGTCTGGCGCCTGGCGGTGAGGAGGTTCCGCCAGGCGGTCTGCACTGGTTTCGCCTGGCGGCGCTTGGGGTTGCGCCAAGCGATAATGCTGCAGACTATGACTTGTGTGGGTGTTGCGTTAAGCAATGATGCTATACTTGGATCAGGGGATGTTGTGCCATGAACGGGTAGATTCATGGATGGTGGTGAACATGTGATGATATGAGCGGGGAGGTTCATATCCAGTTACTCTTGTGTGGAGATACAAGCGAGGTAGGTTCGTATGTTCCGTGCTCACACTTGAGAGATGTTGCGAGCACGAAGGTACGTGGTTGGTGGATCACATATGTTGGACTACGGGCGGGCAGATCCGTAGAGTAGGACTACGAGTGGGGAGGTTCATAGAGGCAGGACCACGAGCGGGCATGTTCGTGTGAGCATCATATTCCTGAGTCCAAGGCTAACAAATTGTGTGATTGAAAGTTGAAAAACCTTAGGGTTTAAGGTCTTGGCCAAGAACTAATTAGGAGTAAATAAGATGGGTGTCGTACTTCTATGTTGTGATTATATATGTTATTTCTATTTTTATCAGCTCACCCTTTCTGTTTGTGATTGGCGATGATCGTGTGATTCGTCACACGGGAGCAGATGATGATACAGGTGATGCTGAGGCTGCTCAGGCGACGAAGTGAGGGCTAGCTGGGATTAGAGCTCGGAGATTTTACTATGTTTTATTTATGGTTTTTTGGATTTTGGTGATTGTAATGTTTTCTCCTACTACTGTTTATAAATTTTGGCGCGATGTTTAAATATTTTAAATTTTCCCTCATTTTGGGAATAATAATATTGGGACATTTTAAATTCATATTCCTTTTTATTTATTTAATTAAGTAATATTCCTTAGGGATGTTACACCTTCAGCAAAGGGTAACTTGTTTTCAGCCATTTCAAGTAGTTCAAAAACAGATTTAGGACCTTACTTGAGCAAATTTCAAGTACCTAGCTCTAGATACCAATTGTTAGTTTTGAAATGGTTGAAATGCCAAGAAGGGGGGGTTTGGATTTGAAAGCTTAAAAGCCTCCTTTAATTGAATCAATTAGATCACCAAGTTAGGATGCAAAAGTTACTAGACTGTATACTTTCAATTGGTCAAAAATAAAGTTAATCGATTGATTTTACTAAACAGATTCTGTTCTGGTATAATCAATCGATTGAAATAGAAAAACAGTCGACTGAAATACTGGAAAAAATACAAAAATGCATATTCGAGTTTTAAACCAAGAATAGTGCACAAGAATGATCAAGACAGGTTCTAAATGATTATGCAAACATGCTCAATGCTGTAGATGTCATGAAAACATGCAAGAACATGAAAAAGATGATTAAAACACAAGTTTTTTAAACTTTAAATGAATATGCAAGAGATAAAGGTTAGAGAAGAGATGAGATCACAAGATTTTTATACTGGTCCACTCAAACCTGAGCTACATCCAGTTTGTCAAGGCAACCTAAGCTTGACTTTGCACTATTTCAAAATATTTACAAAGTATCCATCCTTACACTTTCAAAATATGCAAAAACCACACAAAATACTCTTAAATCACACAAGAGTCACACCAGCACAGCAAGAACCCTCTTGTAGACCTGGAAAACCACAAAGCACACACACACAAAGCCTGAGAAAGATCAAACCTGAGTGGTAGCACAACCTAGCCTACCACAAACCTCGACGTGCCCACTATTGGAATCTCGCCTAGGCGAGATCTGGTAACTTGAACGAGGGGTTCCTCTAGCCTGAGCGAGAGCTCCTTTGTTTGAGCAAGACTAATAGTGTTGATTGGATAAATGTATGTTTTCTAATGCTTGGTTGGTGTGCTACTTTACAAAGTCATGTACGATGCCTTATATGTATTATATATGACACAATGAGAATGGAATTGATGAGTTTGGTATGATCTTTCGTATAGAACATGATTGGATGGTTGGTTGTGTATATTGGCATGAGATTGGTATGCATGATAACTTTATGTTGGTTGGTGAGACATGATTTTGGTATGGTTTAGGACGTAATTCCATGAATCTCGTGGTGAGATCTCATGGTGGTGCCTCACGGTTAGGACGTAATTCCACGAAGGTTTCGTGGTGGTGCTTCATGGTCAAGACGTAATTCCACGAAGGTTCGTGGTGGTGTCTCATGGTTAGGACGTAATTTCACGAAGGTTTCGTGGTGGTGCCTCATTATATTATTTAGTAAGGATTCAAGTAAGGATTCAAGTAAGGATTGCATCCTGAAACTCTAAAAAGTTAGTTAGTCTCACGTAGAGCGTACTGACTCAAGTGGTGAGTAGCAGAAGGCCCTAGTCTTTGGCAGGATAATGACCTTAGATGTTTGAAGGCTAACCTTGTGCATGGTAGGGTGAAACCCATTGGTAATGGCTCTACAGAGCAGTAGAGACCACCACAAAGTGCAAGCATCCAGTGAATCCGACTGATTGTATGTATCCGGATAATTGAGTCTTGGAATCTTAAATCGTATGTTATCACATGTTTGGTTGATTTATGTATCTTTGACTTTTAAATGGTATGCAATTGTATGATAAAACCTTTTTCAATCTAGCTTACCCTTTTTGTTTGCTTGTGTGTTCTATTTGTGGTTTTCTCCTTTTGCGATCATCATCAATTTATTGATGTGAGCAGATGTGGAAACCCCTAGTGGTCGTTAGGGTGATGGAAATTCCGCTGCGTAGCTATTCTTGGGTTGGATTCCCTGCTCTGAGTGCTCTTAGGGCACTGTGGCCCATACACTGTCTTTGCTCTATGAACATGTATTTTGGATAACTGTCCACTGTTTATTCTTATTCTTCTGTTTTGTTAATGGCATCGTGGTATACCTTAGTTTTCTCTCCGAATATTATGGATAATTGTAAGGAGTGACACTTATACTCCATGGTTTCATTCTTTTAGTATATCCCATGTGATGCTTCATTTTATTAAGCATATTTATTAAAATGGGACGTTACAAATTGGATTTTGGTTGACATTTTCCCTGAAAATCTTATAGTGTGTAATTCCTATTAATGTAAAAAAGAGTTATCGTGATTCTAATGGAAAGTGTAAAATGAAAATGTTGGTTTTTTTTCAAAATAACATGTCTTTAAGTGTTATATTTAAGATGAACAAGTTATTGCTATGATATTGGAAATTAATAGTAGAACTCTATTGAACAATATATTTGTACTATACTTAGGCGAACTTGGATAACCATACGGCCTAAACCGCCTACTAATAGTCCTATAACAAAACCAATAGATGGATAGTCAAGATTACATAGCGGCTTAGGCCGCCTACTATAAAATGTCACATTGTAATATAAAGCTGATAACTTCGAACTTAGGCCTCTCACAAATGTTCAAAACTTGGGCTCAACCCAGGGCTAGGCCCATAAAGAATATGAATATTGGCCCAAAATGACTCAAGAGGGGTCGAGCCCACAGGGGAAGACACATTAATGACTCTATAAATACGAGTGGACTCCAACAATTAAAGATATGCTTTTATTAATTCCCTAATCTGATATTTGACTTTTGAAAGTCTTTTGCTGACTTGATCATAGGAGACGACATGTACAAATCAAGAAAAAACCAGCTCGAGAAGTCAAGGATTGAGGTAAGACATTACTTGTGTTCCGTGCACATCCCTTATTTTGTTTTCGCAAGAACAATATTAATTCAGTAATGGTTCTACATAAGTCAAAGACGTCATTAATAAACCTCAAAACCTCAAACTTTATTTAATTATTTGCGTTGATGTATATGTGACCTATCTCTCACATAAGAAAGTATTTGGGAAATTAATTATTCGTTCAAAACTTTTACCTATTCTTAATGCATGTATATACGGTTTTTTTCCGTGGGCTTAATGCAACCGTTTAAGTTGTTTTATGTCTTCAATCCCAACTTTATATGAAATACAATTAATTACAATTAAATTACTTTTACCAATGTCTTTATTAATCTAATAATGACGACACTAAAATTTTAATAGTATTCATGGTCATAAATACGTAATGTGTGACAAAGGCCTAATTCTGTTATTTTGCATGTGTTCGGAGAATATTTTCAAATTACAAATAAAATAAAGGAAGAATGAAGAAACATCTCACAATTTAATGCTAATTGTCTTATTTTAAAAGATAATATATTCATTAAATATAAGTGCGACATCATTTCATATGGTTATGTTTTAAAATTATTTACTATATTTCTAGATATTTTCATTTTGATAAAATAAATTTATAAAATTATTAAATTAATGAAAATAATTTGTTACGAATGTTACTGAACCACATCAACAAAAGTATCCAGGTAAGTTTGGTAGGAGAAGTCTTTGATCTTTTACATGATAAAAACAAGACACCACCCAAGAGATTAGTTAAACATAAACTCACACATTAAATGCACACCATTAACTCAATTTGAAATATATATATATATATATATATATATATATATATATATAATATATATATGTATGTA
>Ga0209589_1001395_pt1 | contig 39775 bp, 20 predicted proteins | sample CowpeawhiteBW_FD_187525 | JGI IMG/M metagenome (GOLD analysis project Ga0209589, IMG submission 187525) | Root nodule microbial communities of legume samples collected from California USA - Cow pea white BW (SPAdes) (version 2) | ecosystem: Host-associated > Plants > Roots > Nodule | place: USA...
TATATATATATATATATATATATATATATATATATATATATATATATATATATTCAGAAATGGGGTTTTGGAATTTTCTTCATTCCTCCATCATCTCCAACAATGTTGATCCCCACTTATGAACCACTCCACGACCTCACACCATCTTCACTCACTACAACTTTGTCTTCTCCATTCTACCACCAACACATTCTACATCCATCTTCCACTCCATTTTTTCAGTTCTCAAAGAATCCCCTTTCCACCATCACGAAACACTCAAGTTACTTCCTCCTAATCACAAAAAATGTGTCCTTCATGTTAGTTTTGAAATGGTGATTTAAGCCAAGAAGGGAGGGAGAGGGTGGGGGTGAATTAGCTATTTAAAACTTTTTCGAAAGCATAAAACCCCTTTCAATTGAATCAAATAGACTAGAGAATTAGAATGTAAAAGTTGCAAGTCAAAAAATAAAACAGCAGACTAATGTACTCTTGAGTTATGAAACAATCGATTAAAATATCAAATTAGTCAGCTAAAATCCTAGGAATTTATGTAGAATGCAGAATTCTCATATTTAACTCAAACAACAAACTTTTACATACAAGATTTGTTCCAAACAATATTTCTAACAAGTATATAACCTCAAATTACATAAGAACACATTAAAGCACAACAAAGAGTGGATTCCTTGGTTTTCTTGAGTTCTTAGATTTATATAATTGTTTTTATACTGGTTCACTCAATCACAAAGCTATATCTAGTTTATCAGGACAACTTGAGCCTGGTTTCCACTATATTCAAAGTTTTATAAATCACACATCAATATTACACTTTTGAACAAAGAAACTCACAAGATTTTTTACTCAACAATCTAGACTAACACTCTCCAAGTTACAAACCTGAAATCACATCACGCAAACAACCAGAGGCACAAGAATAACCAAACCTGATGGTGGCTCTCCCTAGCAACCCATACATGTGTTCTTCAAGCTATTCACAAGCCAAAATGCCTCCAAGATCAACCAAGATCTTCAATCAACACATTACAGTTGTGTATTGCAGAGAGAGAGTTTTTCAGTGATGAATGACAAGATTTCACGCTCAAAAACTCAGAATACACATCTGCTTTCGAAAACACAACATATATAGTTTGGTTTAAGTGAAATCAGCGGGTTGAATTTCCCGTACAGTTAGTTGATTTCACTTAACTTAAGTGAAATCAGTCGATTGAAAAATAATTCAACTGATTGAATACATACATACCAGAAGCTATATACTACAAGCCTTTTAACCTGTTAAAACCCATTTTAACAAATTAAAAGAGACACATTAAGACTAACAAGAAATCTAACCTATGTCATATAGCCTACCAACATGATATAACACCTAATAATTACATTTAACCTAGAAACACAATCTTCAAGTGGATCTTCATCAATCTTCATTAAACACATGTGATCTCCATGCACTTGGCTTTATCAAATCTTTGCTTCAAGCTTGCTTGTGCCAACATTCTTCCATTGAATTGATGAAGCCAATATCCTCGAGTTGAATTGATGAGCTAAGATCCATAGAGAAACCTGAGAAAGCTTTTGCACACAAGATACCAACATACAAATATACATCCAAGCAAAAGCACACAAGCATACAAGTGCATATGCTGCCCCTATCACTAGTAATGTGATTTAAATTTAGATTTTAGATTCAGTTAGCTATATTACATGGTTCTAGCAGATGTAATTTCAGGTTTTCCAATTTTAATCCAATTTTACTCACTTTTTAACTCACTTTACTCATTTTTCTTCCCCTTTGGATTCATTAAATGAAAGTTAATGCACATATCAGTTTGGAAAGAGTAAAATTTTTATTAAAGTAGTAACATAGGGGAGTATTAGGGCAATTGCTACTAAATACAAATAATGCAGAATTAAAACAGAAATGAAAAATACATCATGAAGTTGAGATTGATATAATCAGTCGATTGAAATTGCAAAATAGTTGATTAAAAAAACTAGGACAGACAAATAAACACACAAAATGCAGCACTGAAATGCAATGCATGACCTATGAGTCATCCCCTTCACTCATCCCTAGGGTTGTCTCTATTGTAGACATTGGAGAGGAGGTCATGAACATTATGCAGATGATCATCAAAGTCTTAAAAACTTGTTGTGCAATATACATGATGTGCATTTTGTGTCATGTTCAAATCTTGAAGTTGGTTGAGAATCATCCTCTCAAACTAGGAATATGCAGGTCTAGTGTTATCAAGAGGTTGATAAATCTCAGTGGCCATGGGTTGTCGATCATCTTCTCCTTGATTTGCTCCACTAGTTCTTGATTCATGATCATTGGCTCCAACTTCAATATTTTTAGCTTGATCTCCTTCAACCAACCATGTGTTGCCTATCTGGTGAATCCCATCTTGTGCATATTGAGTGTGGATACATGGTTCAATTGGTCAATAGACTTCTCAAGCTCTCCTTCCACATCAACACCAAAATGCTCAATGAACTTGGAGATGAGAACCACATATGGAAGCTTGAAATTAGTGAGCCATTTTGCCTTCATCATATGGTCACAAATGGTGTATGTCCAGTAAACTACCACACCATTTTGGATGCAATACATTACCACAAGATCACCTTCATTCAAGGTTCCATGATTGCTCCCCCTAGGCATGATAATCTTGGTCACCACTATAGCTGACAACCTTTCCTCCACACGAAGCCTTCCCACATGGAAATTTTGAGTTTGCTCACCTTGATTGCGCACATTGGTTGAAATATTGTACTTTGTTAAATTCATCCGCTACAGTTGTTTCACCTTTGCGAACTTGCACACTCATTTGCCTTAGGCAAGCCACATCCTTCCATGTTTGCCTAGTAATCTCCATCTTAACACCTTTGACACTTGATTTGAGGATGCCATTGTTGAACTTGAGGTTGGCATAGAAGACCTTCACCAAGTCCGGATAGACCTTGCCTGAAAGTTCTAGGAATGTCTTCAATTTTTTAGCTTTGAGATGTTGTTCTAGGGTCCCAAAGTTCTATGCCCTCAGCCATGACATGCATATCACCTTAGGAAAAATCATTTGCTTCCTATTCATCTCAATCAAGAATGTTTGGATCCTATCTTCATGCCCTTCAAACCATTCTTCAAGCCTTCCATGATTCAAGGCAATGGGAGAGGATGAAGTAGGTGGGGTGGAGATTTCTTCATCTGAGGGAGTTGTTCTTTGTCTTCTAGGCATGGTGGATTGTAGGTTTAGCTCTTACTAACAGATTGGAATGCCAATGCATGATGCTTATGCATGTATTTATATAATCAATGCGTTGATTTTTAAAATCAGTCAATTAATTTGTACAAATATTCTGGTTTCAATTTAGTACAGGAAATCACAATCAATTAAATGTGAATGAATCTGTATCAGAGTATTCAGTGATGTGTTTCCCATGCGTTTTATATACAATCCACTCACAAATAGTTCACATCTAATGCATGTACATTGGAAATTATGTAACTAAAACACTTTATGGTCAATGCAATATGAAAAGTTGATTTTAGCTGATGTAATAGTTGTTATTTGCTCTACTATAGTCTAAATAATGTCATGTGATGGATACTTTGACTGGGTCAATCAATTAAAATCAATTCAAGAAAAAATCAACATAAGTGCAATCAACACATAAAAATACAGAGTTAGTCGACTAAACTTGTACCATGTCATAAATTTTTGGTGCAGTAGCAGTTTTAAGTGAAATTTATGTGTTGTTTTTGCAATTTTAGCTAACTAAAAATTTCAAATCACATGAAATTCACACTAGACTAATTTAAGTGAAATATATGGGTTGTTTCATGAGGATTAGCAAATTGAAATAGTTTCAGAACACAAATTATGCAGATTTTGACATTTTAAGTGAAATATATGTGCTGATTTTGCAAATTTAGTTGGCTAAAATACTGGTAGTTAACAAATTATGCAGAATTTAACACTTTAAATGCAACAAGCACATGATCTAATAAAATTAACAAGCCAAACAGTTATCAACATACATTCTTCATGTCAAGAACACCTAATTCAGTTCTAAGCTTGTTGAATTTATCATGTGCAAGTGGTTTAGCGAATAAATCCGCCAATTGGTTTTTAGTTTTCACAAACTTGATTTCAGTTTCACCTTTTGAATATGTTCTCTTATGAAATGATGCCTGATTTCAATGTGTTTAGTTTTAGAATGCTCAATTGGATTCTTAGTTAGGTTGATTGCACTTGTATTATTACAATAAAGAGGTACCTTCTCTAGCTTTATACCATAATCCATAAGTTGATGCTTCAACCATAAGCTTTGAGCACAAGCATGTCCAACTGCTATATACTCAACCTTAGTAGTAGATAGTTGTACACATGCTTGCTTCTTGCTATTCCAAGAGATTAGGCTTGATCTAAATAGATGGCATGTGCCACTTGTGTTTTTCCTATCCAAATTGCACCCTGCATAGTCAGAATATGAAAAACCACTAAGAACAATTTTAGACTCATTTGGATACCATAATCCAACATTAGTTTTCCCTCTCAGATACTTGAGAATCCTCTTTGCAACTTTGAAGTGTGATTCCTTTGGATTGGATTGAAACCTTGCACACAAGCAAACACAAAATTGGATATCCGACCTACTAGCAGTTAGATATAGCAAAGAACCAATTAATTTTGTAACGTCCCTACTGGAAATTACTTAATTAAAATAAATAAATAAGAAATGAAGATCAAACGACAAAGTTTATTATTTCTAAACGTGGGAAAATTTAAATCATTATTCAATGCGCCAAGATTCGATTAAAGCCAAAGTAATAATCTTATTACAATTTCCAAAATCCGATAAAACAGAAGAAAACATAATTTATTTCCTAGCTCAAGTTCCCAAGCTAACCCTCTCTCTGTCTCTATGCATCGCTAGCATCACTTGTAATATCATTTACTCCCGTGTAACGAATCACACGATCATCGCCAAACACAAACAGAAAGGGTGAGCTCATAATGAAATAACACATACCTTAAAAAATATCAATTACCCAACTAATTTAGTCTAGTTAGTTCTTGGCCAAGACCTTAACCCCAAAGGCTTTTCAACCTTCAATCACATAAATAGTTAGTCTTGGTCTCAGGATTTACGATGCTCACACGAACCTGCCCGCTCGTGGTTCTGCCTCTACGAACCTCCTCACTCGTAGTCCTGCTCTACGGACCTGCCCGTCCGTAGTCCAACACATGTGATCCACCAGCTATGTACCTCCCCACATGCAGCATCTCTCAAGTGTGATCACGGAACATACAAACCTACCTCGCTTGTATCCCCACACGAGAGTAATAGGATATGAACCTCCCTACTCATATGATCATGTGTTCACCACCATCCATGAACCTACCCGCTCATGACACATCATCTCCTGAACCAAGTCCGCATCATTGCGTATAACAACTCACGCAAGTCAGATAACTTCAGCATTATCGCCTAGCGTAGCCTAAGCGCCACCAGGCAAAACCTGTGCAGACCGCCTGGCGGAACACCCTTGTCGCCAAGCGTCACACCTCTCACAGACCCACTGTTACAAGTCTATCGCCTGGCAGAGCACACCTTGTCGCCAGGCGCCACGCGGTGCAGGGACCTCTCACGTTGGTCCCATCGCTTGGCGCACTCACTCGTGTCGTTAGGCGCTATACCAGTAGTGAAAGCTCTACCGGACTTTAGCACCTAAAACAGACTGTCATGTATTCTCCAAAATACCTCCTAAGGTATTATCACACTCTTGTTCCCTAGTGTTGAACCTCTCACCCTCACATAAATCAAGTACCTGAAACTCTAATGGCCAATTCCTCTATTTAAGGACTCTAATTCACCAAGTGTTCCTTCATTGTATAATGCTCAATCAAGTATATGCCAATCACCATCAATCTAGTACCTTAAAACAGGAAACTTGCTATTACTGCACTGTAATAACACCTGAACTTTTCTTTCAATTAAGTCCCACGTGATAGATACAAATTGCCACAATTCTTCACACTAAAGCACCCAATTCTTCAGCTCTCTCTCACTCATTTTCAGTATACCCTTATCATCTTGTCTCCAATACCTTACACCACTAAGACAGTTCATATTTTACGAGCAACCTCGTTTCCCTCATCATTCACACACCAATCAATGCCATTCATTAACTTTGTCACCGTTTACTCTCACGCCCTTTTCATTTCAATACTACAATTATGTTCCCACTCCAATTCAGTTCTAAAAAATGCATCCATATACGTCCAATTAAGCTCCAAAATAGTACTGACCCACTGTTGTAAGACCTGTGAAATTTAATTAATTAAATAAATAATTAATTAATAAATGCGGGTGGGAGAATAATTATGACATTAAATGATGAAGAGTATGATGTGGAAAAGTACTAGCTCATATGGTTGAGAGTACTTGATTGGTGTGAGAGGACTTGGGTTCAAGTCTTATGTGTGTTAACTTTGAGTTATTTTCGTTATATTTTAATATAGCTTAATCATGTTACGAAAAAATATGATAATTGAATTGTAATTATTAGCTTAATCATCCATTTTTGCATATATTGCTGTGTTTCTGGGTGCAGCGCCTGGCGATGAATCCCTGTACCGCCAGGCGACTCAAAGCCTGTGACTATTCTGGGTATTTTTGCATGAAGCGCCTGGCAGGATTGGTTGTGATCGCCAGGCGACGCGGGTTTGATATTCGATTTGGGCTTTCTTGTGCGTTTTGGCGTGAGTTGTTTGGAGATAAAGTAAGGGGTGGGTCTTAGGAGATGATCTGGTGTGAAAATGTTATGATTTTTAGTGTGATTGAGAGTGGAATTCGATGGAACAGTGATAAGGAGGTTTATGGTTAGATAAATGGAGTTTTGATGTCGGGAGACTTGCGGGTGTGTAAAAAGGCTTTAGAGAATTTGCGAATGGACGTGTATGTAAACTGAACCGTGGACATTGGGAATTGACTGGGGGGATGGCGTACATTTTTGAGAATGAGGAATGGATGGAGTTGTGGGTATGGTCATTCTGACAAATTACCAGAAGAGTAAGCACCGCCTGGCGGCACGGGGCTTGCCGCCAGGCGCCAACGCAGTGGTGGTACTGCTGCGTGTTTGGAGCGACATACTCTGACTTGAGTTTAGTTTCAAACTAATTGGGATTAGAAGATTGGAGTTGCGAGACTTGGGAAAGATTGATGGGGAGGTTCTTGCGCATGAATTAGAGATAGATTGGAGTATCTTAGGGGACAAGGGTATTAGTAAGTACAGGTCTTGCTATTATTATGTCATAAAAGGAAAGGTGGCCTTGAATGAGTTGGGTACAATGGGATTAAAGACTGGAACAATTGTTGTGAAGGAATGTAACTTCAGATTAGTAGAAGAAATGGGAATGAGTCAAGAGAGGCTACACTAATTAGAACTAAGTTAAGTAATTAGCAAGGTGGATGTCATTGTAATGTGGTAGTGCTGAATAAGGTAGAGTATGAGAGAAACCAAGTCATACATTGGGTGGTTGAAAATGAATGAACAGTACGGAATTGGATAGCAAGTTATCCACTGAGAAGGCAATACCATAAACTAGGGGAAATAGCTTAATTCTTGAGGGTTAGTTTATAGTTCAATTGGTGCAGAGTCGTAAGGAAAACCAGTATAGTGGCAGTACTATGATGGCGCCTAGCGGGGACTGGTAGACTGCCAGGTGAGGGCCACAATGTCCGCGAGGTATGGTACGAGTCCACCTAGCGGTGGATGGAGTTACGCCAAGCGGTTATGTTGTATTTTGTAAGGACTGAGCGTGGATGTGCCTGGCGATGTGTACCGTTTTGCCAGGCGGTGTCTTCAACTGATGATGATTTTCAGGCGCTTAGCGCCTGGCGGTACGTGTCCCCCGCCAGGCGGTTTGGAAGCGGATGGCGCCTAGCGGTACGTGTCCCCCGCTAGGCGATTTGGCTGCTGTAAGTCCTAAGTTAGTGAAATTTGTAGGGTGATCTACAAGGCTTTTAGTGATGTCTCAAAGGTAAGATTGCTGGGTTCTTGGAGTTGAGCTCGGAACGTATCCCTTGAGTTGAGCTCGAGATAGGGGTTAAGCACGTACATTCCTCGAGTTGAGCTCGGAATGGCATCCCTCGAGTTAAGCTCGGGATGGCGGATGAACACGAGGAACCCTTGAGTTGAGCTCGGGTTGGCGATTGTTGCCGGTATGAGTGTGCTGGTTGTGGCCAGTACGGATGGGTCCAGTTAGATTGCCCTCCTCAGTTGTTGGCTGACGAGTTTGGTAGTCTTGGGAAATTACGAACTATGTTCGTAATTGGGAACTCCACCTGGCGTTACGGTGTATGATCTGTGGCATTGGTTCCCACACGTGCTCTGTCGATTGTGGCCGATAGGTTTGGCAGCAAATTACCTTGGGGAGATCACTGGAAGAGGTAGAACACGAATGGTCTAGTTGTGGCCAAACGTTAGAGAATTGAGTATGAGACTGTGTACTGGTTCTTTGTAGAGTTTACAACTATATGATTGGTTATTTGATTATTGTTATAATGTATGTTGTTTTCATAAGCTCACCATGTATGTTTGTGTTTGGCGATGATCGTGTACGCGGTACACTTGAGCAGAGGATGTTGATGCAGGTGGGGCCGATGATGCTTAGTCGCGGAGAGGGGTTCGACTCGGGGAAATTCTTATGTTTTATGTATTTGCTTTTGGAAACAGTTGTAAACCCTGATGGGTGAATTTATAACATTGTTCTTTTGGTTTTTGTAACGGACAGTTATAAATTTTATTTGCTCATTTAATAAATTTTAAATTTTCCGCGTTTTTGGGAAATGAGGTTATTCATAAATGCGGCGACTTTATGTTTTAATTGTTTTATTTATTTAAATGAGTAATATCCTGACGGGATGTTACAACTGCTATCGCCGGGCGGCCAATGGGATGCCGTCAAGCGACACATCAGTTCCTGGAATTCCAGGTTCTTCTACTCCTTTGGTCACCATCTAGCTTTAACCTTCTAAGTTTAAGAATTCACGCAAGAACCCATGGTTCACAATCATTTTATTTCTAGCCGCATACTCAACCCATCACATCATACTAAACCAACATATTCGCAATTAACCCTTATTTCTCTAATTCTGACTTATCCATCAATTCAATATGGCTCAGGAAGCACTACCAAAATATACTCATCAATCACACATCTATATATATATATATATATATATATATATATTCACCAATCAAGGCCATACTAGCACTTAAGCACACTTAATCCTCCATTAATAACCATACTATTAGGGAATTAAAACAACCAATCGTGAGTGATGTATATCTCTAGCTTCAGACATCCAATGCCAATCTCCACTGTTCAAAGTGAATACCAACATGTTATGAATCTCCTATCAAAATTTCACATAAATCGGACGGTTAAAGAATCGGGAAACGTAGTTTTACGAAAACCGCGCAAACTAGAAAAATTTGTGGCGCCTACTACCCAGGAAATCATAGATTGGTGCCTGGCGGTATAAAAGCTACGCCCGGTGATTCCTGCTGCGCGAAAAGTACAGAAATAGCATTTTTTCAATGTTTGTGTCGCTTGGCGGAGTGCCCCTTGCCGCCAGGCGATTCGTCACAAAAAAACCCAGAATTAGGTTATCACTCATGCATCGCCTAGCGGCGCATTCAAAACCGCCAAGCAGTTTTTGGGAATTTTCTAGAAACACGAAAATGAAGGAATTTTGATCATACAGAGGCATCATATTTATACAGGATAATACGAAAATAATTACAGAACATATACATACGTAAAGGAACTCCCCTAGCCTGTTAATCCTTGCTGAATTTGAAGAATCAAGACTTCTCTTGTGTCACCAATAGTCCCACCTTGGCCTTCTCCCAATGCACTTGATGCTTTTATCAATTCCACCTGAAAACTCACCTTCAGACTCTCTTTTCCATTGTCAAATTCGTTTGTCCACTACCCTTTCACATTTTCCTCTCTTTCTTCTCCAAAACTACACTAATTAGACCATTAACTAAGTCTTAATGCTTGTTAATGTTAGGGAAAACGAAAATGCTTTCAATTAGGTGTTAATGATCATTGAAAGACTATTATTGGCTGCCTTCCTAGCCCACTAGGTTGCCCTTCTTGCAGCTAGGGTTTTCTCTACCCTTTCATATTCATGCCAAAAGAAAATTTGGCAAAAAAGAAAGTTAAATTCATTCTTAGTAAGGTTTGAACCCACAACCCCTCAATTATCAAGTCAATGCACAACCAATTCAACCAACTCATGTTTCATGATAATTCCTATAATTTTAGGATTACATTATCACTAAGCACATTCAAACATAACATTAAAATAATACACTTATTAAAATAGCATACAATTAGCATACATAGGACTCAAACCCAAGTCCTTTCAACATAACTAATTACTCTCAACCACTTAAGCTAGTACTATTCCACATCATAATAGTTCACATTAAATGCCATAAAGACTCTTATTACCCACATTTATTAAATAATTATTTATTTAATTATTTAAATTTCTCGGGTCTTATAAACCCTCTATATTTGATTGAATCAACTTGTTGTCCAGCTTCATCTACATCTATAAGGCAGTTTGTAGCAATTGGAGTGGTAGCCTCTTTGCAATCCTTCATTTTGAACTTTTTCAACAAGTCAAAACAATATTTTGACTAGCTTAAAAATGTCCATGCTTGAGTTGCTTCACTTGTAGCCCTGGGAAGTAGGTTAGCTCACCCATCATAGACATCTCAAATTCTCCATGCATAACTGCAACAAACTTTTCACACATGGAGTTATTATTTGATCTAAAGATTACATCATCAACATACACTTGAACAAGTATCACAACACTTGCATGTTTTCTAATGAAAAGTATTTTATCAACAACAACTCTAGCATAACCTTTTTATAAACACAATACATTATCAAAATCAGTCTCATTATAAAGCCAAGTTCTAAAATTCTAATGATTACAAGAAATCCTGCCACAAAGTTTCCTAACTAGCCCACACTCTGGATCTACGCTCCACCAGAACCACCTGCAATGTCATCTGCTCATGTGTACCGCATACACGATCATCGCCAAACACACGCAGATAGGGTGAGCTAAAGGAATATAAACATATGCAACAATTTATATAACAAAACACACACATTAAAGGAACTCCATCCTTTCGTCTCATCACACATGGCCACCACCATGTAATCCATGTTCTACGTCTTTGGTTGATAATCTCAAGCTATCGTTTATGTCCAACCTACAAGCCACCACTTGTAGAACACATGCGGGAACACTCGCTATTCCGTGAACTCCAGGAATACTCCAATATCTGACCTTTGAGATGTCGACCAAAGCCTCGTAGACCACGCACATCCAAAACAATTAAAACACAATCTCTGCTTCCTCAAAAATCGCCTGGCGCTCCACACAAGTTGCCAAGCGTAAAAGGCTTCCAGACTGCTTGGCGGGGGACACGTACCGCCAGGCGCCTAGCGCCTCTAATGCTAATTTTTCTACAAGTCTCGCCTGGCGAGATAACCCTTATTGCCAAGCGCTACACACTTCAATTCTCTACTGGTTTTGTAGCTATCGCTTGGCGGTCAAACACCACTACTAGGCGCTACATCAGTACTTGCGCAGTACTAGTTTTTAAGAACCCAGAATAAAGTAAAATAAATCCATTCACATTTCATATATATATATATATATATATATATATTCCCCCATTAAATCATGCTAGCATTCAATTCTAACTTATGAATAATGCACACTCAAACAAATATAAGCAACAACACTCTAACAATTTAAGCACATGATCCTATGCACCAACGCAAATTATATTGACACACATGCATTCACCACTAACCAATTATCCACATGTGACTAACCCAAAGGAATATTCAATTTGATAGAGACTTACCACATAACCCAGTCATGCTTCATTAGAAGTTACTTGCAATTATCGAGAGCTTATTCATGTATTTTAAAGACTCCAAAATCAACAATATTGAGTAACTTATATCTCTAGATACTGGCCTCCAAATCAAATCCCCACCGTTCAAAGTGAAGAACTAAATGTTATGGACCACCTCCCAAAATTTCACCTAAATCAGACGGTTAACGAATTGAGAAATGTAGTTTTAAGAAAACTGTGTAAGCTAGAAAAACGTTGGCGCCTAGCGCCCAGAAATCAGGAACCTGGCGCCTGGCGATACAAAACCAGCGGCTGGCAGATCCTGTTCCGCAAAAATATGAAAAATAGTGTTTTTCATGAATCAGAACACCACGCATCTCTGGTATGGCGCCTGGCGGCCAATTGGTTGCCGCTAGGCGATTTCTACTGTTCCAGGAACCCAAAAATTTTCTCAACACTTGCGAACCTTATTCCATCCCCTACAATTCTGATTCCACTCGATTTACAATCCAATAGGCTGCATTCACGTGTTTATATTCACTATTCCTTCATAAGACTCCTCCATATACGAAATTCTACTAACCTTACCACTTAATCTAATGCGACTATGAAATCCCCAATTCATCAACCCAAAAATTTATATTCACGCAATTTTCAACCAATCGAACCTTCAATTTTATATACTTCTCTGAATTCGAACTTCCAATCATTTCAAAACAGTTGGCAGTATCTTTTCCCCCAAACAGAATCAACCCAGAAATCCCAAAACACTAAAATCGAGCCAAATTGACTCGGGTCGCTTGGCGGGTGTTCATCACCGCCAAGTAGTTCATCAAAAACCCAGAAAATGAGTTGCTTTACTTGTGTCGGCTGGCGGCATGGTGCTCACCGCCAGGCGGTTCCTTAAAGAAACCCAGAAAATAGGAAGAACAACATGTGTCGCATGGCGGCAATTCATCACTCGCTAGACGGTTTTTGGAAAAATTCCTAGAAACGCGAAATTCAACAAAAATAAACATTGATCATGCAATAACATACGATACAACATACATTTAATCATTAACCAATTAAAACGACGTTAATCCCAATCAGCCTTAGTGTGATTCCTCCTTCCCTAGCTAGTCGGACTAGTTCCCTAGCTAGTCGGACTAGTTCCCTAGCTAGTCGGACTAGAGGGGGCACTATTTGGAGACATACTGAAAACCATGCCTTTCGAAGCGAACGCAACGCCTGTCTTCCAAATCCAAAACAAAAAATGGCTCGTTGGGAAGAAAGATGGAGTGCGGCCTGTAGAGCACATGTAACGCACAGTCGGTTGCTCACGCAGTGGATCTCTCTAGATATCTAGAGAGAGATGTGAAAGTGGTTCTACAAAGGTTTGAACCCATAACCATGCCAATTACCAAGCACATGCACAACCATTAAGCCAATTCATGTTTCTTGATAATTTCTATAAAAATAAGATTATATTATCCCTCTTCACACTCAACATATTATTAAAATTACATGATTAAAATAACACCTTAATGGTATGCATAGGATTCAAATCCAAGTCCTCTCAATCTAACTAAGTACTCTCAACCATATGATCTAGCACTTTTCCACGTCATAAACCTTAACATTAAATGTCATAAAGGCTCCACTACCCGTATTTATTAAATAATTATTTATTTACTTATTTAAATTTCACAGGTCTTACACCAACTATAATCTCACAGCTTCTAGCCTAGCTACATATGCATATGTTTCATCAAAATCAATACCTTCCTCTTGATTATAACCTTTAGCAACTAGCCTAGCCTTATTCCTAACAATGTTATCATTTTAATCCATTTTATTCCTAAACATCCATTTAGTATCAATCACATTCATTTCATTAGTTCTAGGAACAAGAGACCACACATCATTTCAAGTGAATTGATTAAGCTCATTTTGCATAGCAACAACGCAATTACTATCACCTAATGCATCATTCACATTTTTAGGTTCAATTTGAGACATAAATGCAACATGTTCAAACAATACAAGCTTGCGTCTAATGGATACTCTCCTATTTTATATCACCAATTATGTTGTCCTTTGATAATCCCTTGGGTTCAATCCACTCCTTAGGTAAGTTGTTGTCTGCAGCTTTTTCAACCGGCTGAATTTCCTTTTCAACTTGTTGATTTCCTGCAGCAGATTCCTTTTCTGCATCAGTTTTATTTTCCTGCAATATATCTTCTTCATCTACAATCTTAGGTCTTTGATCTTGTTGCACTAGGTTAGTTTCATCAAATACAATATGCACAGACTCTTCACAATCATTAATCTTTTGTTGTAAACCTTATATGCATGGCTATTTATAGCATAGCCTAGAAAGATGCCTTCATATGCTTTTGAGTCAAATTTGCCAAGTTGCTCTTTTTCATTATTTAAGATAAAACATTTGCAATCAAATACTTTTAGGTGATTTAGAGCGGGCCTTCTACCTTTGAAAAGCTCATAAGGTGTTTTCTTTAAAATTGGCCTTATCAACACACGATTTAAAACATATGAAGTTGTGTCGACTGCATCAGCCCAAAAGTACTTAGGCAATGAGGTTTCATTTTGCATGGTTCTAGCTAGTTCCTGTAATGATCTATTCTTTCTCTCAACCACTCCATTGTGTCGTGGAGTTCTAGGAGCTAAAAAGTTATATTTAATACCATGTTTTTCACAAAAGTGCTCAAACTTTTCATTTTGAAACTCTCCACCATGATCACTCCTTAGAGAAACTATTTTAGAACCTTTTTCATTTTCCAAAACCTTGGCAAGTTTCTTAAAAGAATAAAAGGTTTCATTCTTGGCAGCTTGAAATAAAGTCCATGTAAATCTGGAGAAATCATTAACAATAACCAATGCATAATAGTTTCCACCAAGACTCATAGTTCTAAAAGGACCAAATAGATCCAAGTGAAGCAATTACAAGGGCCTTTCAGTTGAAATACAGTTTTTTTGCTTAAAGGAAACCTTGGTTTGCTTTCCCCTTTAGCATGTTTCACATATCCTATCATTCTCAAACTTAAGTTTTGGTAAACCTTCAACTAACTGTTTTCTATTTAGCCGATTCAAAAGGTGCATATGTATGTGACAAAGCCTCCTATGCCATAACCAAGTATCATCCTCTTCTGTAAGCAAGCAATGAATGCTAAATGATGCATGATGCAAATTAAGCAAGTATATATTGTTGACTCTTTTTCCTACCAACACAATGCTACCACTAGGGATGTCAACAGGGTGGGTAGGGTACAAGTAGTAGCTCCCCCTTACCCTACCCGTTGGATAAATATTCTCTTCGTATCCATACCCATATCCGTGCAAGTATCTATTATGCGGGTACCCACATATTTTTTTAATATCCACGGATATCCATGAGTAACCGCGGGTATTTACAAAATAAAAATTTAATATTTAACAAAAAAATTTAACCATAAATTTAAATAAAAATACAATGCATAGCCTTTATAAATTTCAAACAAAGTGAAAATAACTCATTTAAATAGTGTTGAATGATAATTTACAAATAAATACAGATTTTTTTTAAATTAATTGATAAAAAATAACCCATCTAAAATCAATGTGTTAATATTTTAATAATTTTTTCTTTAATTTCAATTAGAGTATAACAGGTACGGGTATCCACGGGTACGGATACTATGATACCCGTACCTGCCTCGTTAACATACGGGTATAAAAAATACTTGTACCCGTTACTCGCAGATATCCATTTTCAATATCAATTTCCTACCCGTTGCGGGTTTTATACGCGGATACTCGTAGGTACGAATTTTTTTGACATCCCTAGCTACCACATGCATCATATATAAGGCAATTATTTGGTTCAAACACAACTTTAAAACCTTTGTCACATAGTTGGCTTATACTTATCAAATTGTGCTTTAGCCCTTCAATTAGAAGCATGTTGTGGATGTTGAATGAGGCTCCATTGTTTATGACTCCACTTTCAAGTATCCTTCCTTTGTTATTGTCACCATAAGTCATAAAGCCTTCATCTTTTAGTTCAAACTTTGCAAACTTGGACTTGTCACCAGTTATATGCCTTGAGTAGCCACTGTCTAGGTACCATAGCTCTTTCTTTTCATGTTTTATGACCTGTAAGACCACGTAGCATTACATGGTACCTTTTGATAGTTGGACCCAACATGCTTATGTCTTTCTAGATCCTTTTGGGATCCATTTCATAAATCCCTTAGGTACATCATATTTTCTAGCATAGCAATTCTTAAGCACATGACCTTTCTTCATGCAATAGTTGTAAGAAATGAATGGCATAGCATTTGTCTCACTCTTGGAAAAGAAACTAGAGAACTTCTTTGCTTTCTTTTCAAGGATAGGATTATAACTAAGTCCAGCCTTCCTAAAAACATAATTTTGATAGCTAAGAACAACTTTTAGGTTTGCTTTTCCTCTTATGAACTTTGCACCTAATTCACTTGATTTTTCAAAATAGTGCAATTTTTACAAGGTTTTACAACCATTTATTTTTCAAAAAAATTGACTAAATTACTGTAAATCATTTCTAAATGTTCAAAATCAATTTTTAAGTTAGTTGTTTCTGATTCTGGTTGGCTAACTCTGTTTTCTAGCCAGCTGTTTAATCCTTTTAGCCGATTGTTCATGACAACAATTTTTTTAGCCTCACTATGCAACTCTTCAAAGTCATGCAATAATTGGTAATAGTTATTTTTATCTTTGGATGACAAGGAACTCACTTGGCCTGATGAGAATGATTCATATTCGGCCATGAGGCATATATTTGAATCATCATTATCCCCCCAAGCTATGTAGGCACGTCTTTCATTGGTCTTTTTCTCCTTTTTCCTGTCACCAAACTTCTCCTTCTCTTTGTTAACATTAGGGCATTCAATCTTGATATGTCTTTACTTTCCACAATTATAACATGAGAATTTAGAAGTATTACTTGAATAATTTTGTTTAGAAATGTAGCTCCTTTTATTACCTTTGTTGCCTTTCCTCTTGAGATACTTCCCAAACCTCTTGACTAGTAGATTCAAGTTCTCATTGTCACTTGATTCAGCTACCTCTTCCTCGATTTCATCACTCTTCTTGGAGCTAGCCTTCAAGGCTATGGTTTTCACCTTTTTCTCACTTGATTCAAGCTTGCTTACTTAGCCTTTGTACTTCAATCTCATGCTCTCTTTGTTTGCCAAATAGTGCAGCTGTGGTGATGATGTATAAATTCGTAGATTATGAGATGGCAATGTTGCCAACTTCTATCAAGACACTTTAGCACTTTGATGTTTAGCTCCTCTTTGTGAAATTCCTTGCCTAGACCTATGAGATGGTTGACAATGTGAGTGAACCTCTTTTGAACTTCAATTATGGACTCTCCTTTTTGCATCTTGAAAAGCTCATACTCTTGAATTAAGGCATGCTTCCTTGCTCTCTTCACTTCATTCGTCCCTTCATGTGTGACTTCTAGTACATCCCACATTTCCTTTGCACTCTTGCATTGGGAGACCCTAAAAAAATCATCCATATTCAAAGATGAAGTGATGATATTCTTTGCATTGCAATCATATTGAGCTCTTCTTCTTTCTTCATCCGTTCATTCAGTCCAAGGCTTGTCCACCTGCTTAGCTTCAACAAGACATTTAGGAGTGTATGGTCCATTAACTATTGCATCCCAAATCTATTTGTTTATAGATTCAATGAAAATTTGCATTCTTATTTTCCAAAACTGATAGTTTATGCCACTAAACATAGGTGGCCTATGAATAGAGGCACCTTCAACAAAATAAGGTTTACTTTCAGCCATTTCAAAATATTTTTTATCAAACTTGAATATCTTTCAAGAACCTTGCTCTGATACCAATTGTTAACTTTAAAATGGTGATTTAAGCCAAGAAGGGGGTTGAATTGATTGTTTAAAACTTTTTTGAAAGCATAAAACCTCTTTCAATTGAATCAAATAGATTGGAGAATTAGAATGTAAAAGCTGCAGACCAGTACACTTAATCGGTAAAAAAATAATATAATAATGATTTTTTCTTGAGCTATGAAACAGTCGATTAAAATATCAAATCAATCGGCCAAAATCCAAGGAATTTATGCAGAATGCAGAATTCATAGATTTAACTCAAACATCAAACTTTTACATAAAAGACTTGTTCCAAAAAATATTTCTAACAAGTATACAACCTCATATTACACAAGAACACATTAAAGCACAACAAAGAGTTGATTCCTTGGTTTTCTTGAGTTCTCAGAGTGATTCAAAGTGAGTGAGATGAAGGAAAGATAATTGAACAATTATTTTTATATTGGTTCACTCAATCACAGAGGTACATCCAGTTTACCAGGACAACCTGAGTATGGTTTCCACTATATTCAAAGTTTTAGAAATCACACACCAAAATTACACTTTTGAACAAAGAAACTCACAAGATTTTTTACTCACAAAAATCTAGACTAACACCCTGCAAGTTAAAAACCTGAAATCACATCAAGCAAACAACCATAAGCACAAGAATAACCAAACCTGATGGTGGCTCTACCTAGCCAACCATACATGTGTTCTTCAAGCTACTCACAAGCCAAAATGACTCCAAGATCAACCAAGATCTTCAGTCAACACATTGTAGTTGTGTATTGCAGAGAAAGAGAGTTTTCCAGTGCTGAATGATAAGATTTCGTGCTCAAAAACTCAGAATTACACCTCTGCTCTCGAAAACACAACATATATAGTTTGGTTTAAGTGAAATCAGCCGGTTGAATTTTCCGTACAGTTAGTTGATTTCACTTGACTTAAGTGAAATCAGTCAATTGAAAAATATTTCAATTGATTGAATACATACATACCAGAAACTATATACTGCAAGCCTTTTAATCTGTTAAAACCCATTTTAACAAATTAAAAGAGACACACTAAGACTAACAAGACATCTAACATATGTCATATAGCCTACCAACATGATATAACACCTAATAATTACATTTAACATATTATTTCAAGATTTAATACACTAGAAACATAATCTTCAAGTGGATCTCCATTAATATTCATCCAAGACATGTGATCTTCATGCACTTAGCTTTATCAAATCTTTTCTTCAAGCTTGCTTGTGCCAACACTTCTATCACCAATTATGGTTCCTCACAAACCTCACCACCCAACCTCATTCCCCTACACAAAATCACCAAAACAGAGGCTATCAAACCATCACAAATTCATCTTTACCAATTCATGCCAATACATAGAACCATATGTAGCAGCCCCAATATTCTCCTCCTTTCTTCTCCTTTGTCAAAGAAGAACAAAGACAAATAACCATTAAAAAAACACGTACAAAAACAAAGAGAGGGGTTGAAAGCTCGGTTGCTACGCATTTGAGCGAACGGAAGAAAATGCCTGGCACATTTGGAGAAGAAGATGGAGCAAAAACCCCACATGCGAAGGAAATGACATCATCGGTGTTGTCTTCGACAATACTGGCGCGGTGCGGCTGCCACGACACGGTGTGGCATAATGGAGGTTGGTCATGCAAGGAAGAAGTCGTCCAACTCTAGCGTGGAGAAGAAGATGGAAAGTTGTCCCCTTTTAAGGTTTCTTGCAAATTATAGGAAAAAAGGGATTTGGGCCTAAGGCTGGCCATTTTAACTAGGTTTATATCTTTGGGTTCAAACAACCAATATATATATATATATATATATATATATATATATATATATATATATATATATATATATATATATTCCTTTCCATTAAATTTTAGTATTTCTTGTTTCATTTCTTAATTCTTGATATGGTTTGATCAATCATGGCTTGATATGTGATTCATTAGGAGTTGAAAAAATCTTTTGAAATCTAGAATTGAAATAAAAAACATAACGAAGATTGTATCTCGGAATGAAGCTTGACTCATTAGTCTTTTTGAACCCTAATTGATAAAACATGTTTGTTTGTTAGGAACTCAAGGAATAGACTCTTAATAAGGAAACCTAGACTTATTCTACTAAGGGTTTAAGTAAACTTGTGGGTTGACATTGACATTTTAATGGAGAGGAGTTAAATGATTAAGTGTATGAGAGTGAGGTCAGTGAAATCTAACCCAACAATACCATTTGATATAACTTCTAACCTTTTTCATCTTTTAAGCGTGATAAGCTTCCAAAGTTGTTTACTTATTTATGCATAGTTTTAATTTCCTACAAATAACACCAAATTTATGGAAATATTCTTTAGTCTAGATAAGTCATTAATTGTATAGTTGGAAAATATTGCATAAGTCCCTTGTGAAAACAATACTCGGTCTTACCGTTAACTACCTATAGATCTATTAGAGATCTATTACCTGATGATCTAGAGATTGAAAAAACTGTTGACAAAAAAGAAGTAGATGGACATCTTCCTTCAATAAGGAGTCTTGATGATGATGATGACTTATGAAAAAGTATGGAAGACTTAATGATAATACATGGAAAACTGTTGAAGACTTAAAAGAATGCTTCGATTCAAAAGATGCATCGAAGACTTAGGGGTTTAGTTGTTTAGGTCTATTAATCTGTGTATGTTATTTAAAATAGTTAAATTAGTATGTCAAGAGTCAAAAAGGTAAAACTCAAGCAGTAGAACACCAAGATAATTTATTTATTTGCAAAACTCATTGGAAAAATCAATTATTCTTAGTGATAATCAATTATCTAAGTTAAAACTGATTTTTGAGAAAATTTGTGATAATCGATTATCACCTATTGATAATAGATTATTCTGGCTGATAATAGATTATCACAACGAGACAAATATTTTTAGAAAAGTTTATGTGATAATCGATTATCACTTATGATAATCGATTATCTATGGCAGTTGTGACTTAACTTTTCATATTCTTAACCTAATTTCTAAATAGGCTTCTATAAATAAAGTGGTAGGCTTTCATTTGAATAATACAGAAGTTAGAGAAGTCTAGGTACTTGACAACTCTCTGTGGGAAGGCTTAGAAAAACCTAGTGTGGGTAGAGCGATAACTTTCATTAAGTGGGATCTTGAGTGATTGAGTGTTGTTGTTGTTGGTAGGAGAAGCCAGTCATACTTTGTGTGATTCAAAAGAGGTGTTCATTTCTTTTATATTCAAGGAAGGTGTTTCTTCATCTCTTGTGTGATTCAAGAGAAGTGTTCATCCTTTGTGGATTTCAAGGGAGGTGCTTTCTAAACCCTAATCTTTATTATCATTGATTGTAAGTTTGGTTTATTTTAGTAATTTAGTTAATCTTGTTTTTGAGAGATTAACAACTGGATGTAGGTTCTTTTAATCCGAACCAATATAAATATTTTGTGCAATTTTTCTTTTCCCTACTTTCTTTATTTTATTGTGTTTATTAAAATAAAGGAAAGAATTTTAATTGAACTTTGATATTAAAAGGGGAAAATTTTAAAAGCATAATTTTCATTAAGAACCCAATTCACCCTCATCTTGGCTTTTGTCCAAACGCTAATCATTCCACTGCACGTTTTGAACAAAAACTGCAAGTAACAACAATAAATCAAGGGGGAAAATATATTTAGCACGACAAGTTGCTTTGCATTCTTTTTCTTTTGCTACTTCTCCCACTACCCCTTTAGAATTTTGAATCATCTTCCAAGGAATAAATTGTTGAGAATCCTCGTGGAGATGGTGGAGGCCAAAGAAGACACACTTTTAAAGATTATGATGCATTCTCACGACCTCTCAACTTCAATAATATTGCTCAACCAATGGTGAATGTTTCTAATATGGAGATCAAGCCTACTCTCATTCACTTCGTCGATAATTCCATCAGTAAAATGAGCATCAATATTCATGCCAAATAAGGAGAGAATTGTGTTATAAATTAAATGGAGATGGGTGTGAAGAAGAAGAGAAGGAAAAAAGAAAAGACGAAAATAGAGGAGAGAGACGAAAAGAATAAGGAGAAGAAGGAGGAAGAGGAGGCGACAATGATGACTGTGACAATGATATCAAAGACAACGGTGACAAAGGGGGAGGAGGAGTCAAAAGTGGTAAAAGCATCAATGGCAACAATAGTGACGACAACGATGGACAACAATGACGAAGAATGGATAATGTATGATGTTTCAGTTAATTCTTCATGGTGGAACATCTTACAAAATGTTGTCTCTTGATATAACATTTGTACAACCGCCATACATCATTTATGCGACTAAATGTTTTTCCTCCATTCTAAAAAATAATGATTTTTTTTCATGAGCCATTAATATCTCATACATTTTAAATCGTTAGAAAAAAAAAGTCATTAATATATGTACATTAAATCATTAGACAAAGAATTTATTTAAATACCAAGTCATATTTCCATATGTGATCCTTGTGATCTTTGACCAAAGTCATGAATTTTGTATAAATCAATAAACAAAAGTTTGAATCACACACACATATGCATACCAATGATTTAATACATAAATAACTAGTAAGCATTAAAATATGCAAGAATGCAATATTACCTTCTTCAACAATTATTTAATTTTCTTCTCTTTCATTCAAGTTTTCTTCTTTATGTCATTTATCTTCTATTTCATTTTGAAATTCATCTTGATGGTCATTTTCTTCTTTAACTACTTGTTTAACTTTTTATCCATTTTGATAAAGTAACTCACCATTCAACAATGATCCATATAATTTGGTTAGTTGTTTCTTCTTAACATCAATTTTATGCCTAATCAATTTTAAGCTAAAATGTGAGGGAGACAAGTCTCTTTCCCATGGAATGAAATTCTCCATGCTTAAGAAAAAAAAAAGTTTTGGTTGGTTTCAACTATATTTTTGCTCAAGCGAGATTTGTTTTCACTCAAGCAACAAAGAAAGAGAGTTTTCACTCTACTGAAAATAAAACAAAAAAACCACCTTTACTCTTGTTTGACATAAATTTTTAAGTTTGACTTAATATTAAATATATAAATAAGTTATTATGATTATGTCATGTTAATGAATTATGGATGAAATGTATTTATTTAAATTCAGAAACCTAGGATGGTATGTAAATTATTATTGGTGTTACTAGATAAGATGGTATGTAAATTATTATTGGTGTTACTAGATAAGATAATATTTAATGTTGTTAGATATAAAGGTATTTTCAACTTAAACTTAATTGTTTGATAAAATTTACCATTGAAACATATGATCTATCGTTGTAAAAGATACTAATAAAGAAAATATACAAAATTTTAACATTGATTTGTGTTGGCAAGGAAAGGACAGATGCATTTTGTTTACTTCAATTGATTTGTGTGGATTTGTAAGTGCAAATTTGAGATAGAAAGATTAAAATTTATTTTAGGTGAGGTGAGAGGATTTGAGTGGATGAAAGTATAATTACAAAATAGTCTTTATTATTATTACCAGTATTGTGGTGCATTGATGTGAAGGTGGGGAAAGTTGGAGATGTGGATGGTTGATGATGAAGCAACTATAACAAAATATGTGGATGGTTAATGATGATAATAATAATAATAATAATAATAAGGTTAAATTATTTGTCCTATTTTTGTTGAAAATATCAATTTGGTCAATTTTTTATTTATCTCAATTTGGTCTCTATTTTGAAAAATTTGATCTAATCATGTCTTTTCCTTTAGTATTGTACCGACAATGTTAAATAGGTATTACATGTCAGATCGTGATTTTTATTTTTTTTTAATTTAACAAAAATTGTCACATGTCAAATTTACCATGTGGTAGTAACAGTGTGATGTGGCAGTGATAGTGCCACATGTCACTGTCATGCCAGATGTCATTGCCTCAGTCTCAATTTGGTTCTATATTTTTATTTTATCACACCAAATGTCATTTCATGTGTCTCAATTTAGTTCTGTATTTTTATTTTGTCTCAATTTAGTCTTAATTTTCTTAGGAGTTGAGCAATTTTGTCCCTCTCCAACTTCCAAACTGAAACTAAATTTAATTTTTATATAAATAATATACAAATATTTTTATTAAAATTGATATTTTTATTAAATATTTTTTAATAAGATTAAGATTATTTATATTTATATTTTATATTAAACTTTATTTAAATTTTTTTTAAAGTTGTTGCTAGAAAGTAATGTTAATAGAAAAAAAAATCAAAATTAATTTCAACTAACAACTATGTTAAACTTGTTTATTATTTGCATTTCATAAAATAAAATAAATTTATCAATTTTTTCAACTCTTTTAAAATTTATATTTTACATTGAACTTATTTGTATTGATATTTTATTACATCATAGTTTAATGTTTTTTCTATTTGAATTTATATTTCAAATAATTGTATATTTTTAAAATGTGTAAAATTTCAATAATTTCAATAAAAATGTTTGAGTTGGTTTAAAAATAACAATTATATAAATTCAATTGTAAAATTTTAAATAATTTTATAACAATATAAACAAAATAAATTTGAAATTTGAAAAAATAAATAAATAAACTTAAATTTGTTAAAATATATAATAAAAATTTCAATTTTAATAAAATTATTTGTATAACATTAATATAAAAAAATGAATTTTGTATCGATGGAAATAGATGAAATTGCTCATTTTTTTTAAATAATTGGGAATACATTAAGACAAAATAAAAATACATGACCAAATTGAGATGGAGACAATGCCACTTAGCATGGTAGTAACATGTGACACTATCATTACCACATCACATTGTCACTATCACGTGACACGACATCATCTTGACACGTGACAAATTTTTAATCTTAAAAAAAATAGAAAGAAATTAAAAAAATTAAAAAATCTAAAAAAAAAGAAAGGACAAGATTGCATCAAATTTTTCCAAATAGGAACAAAATTAAAACGAATAAAAAAAGGGATCAAATTGATATTTCTCAACAAAATTGGAGACCAAAGACATAATTAACCTAAACATAATAATGCAATAATAGTAATGATAATAATAATAATAATAATAATAATATTTCTATTAATAATAATAATAATAAAATTAATAATAAGAATAATAATAAATAGTAATAAGATTTTATCTTATATTTATTTTAACCATAAGAATAAAGTTGCAATCTTACCTTTCAATCTATTAAAAAAACAATTTATCTATCACCTGTGAAGTACCGATATTTGAATTTGAGTCATATATCCATGTATCCATATTTGATATTTTATGATACTTATCAATGAAGTATCTAATATATAAAACAATAATATTTTTATGATGACAATAATTTATAATTTTTTATGTTGACAATTTTGATACATATCATTTTAATTTGGATTCACACGTTAACAATCATATATTAATCATATTTTTAAGAATTAATATATATTTTTCAATATGCATATATAACGTATTGCATCTTACTAGTTTCAAAATAAAAGTATCATCGTATTAGATACATGTCTTATTCGATACACGTATCGTCGTATCCATGCATCATAGTCTATCACATTCATCGAATCTTTTACAAATTTTCATAAACTTTATCTTTAAATCTATTCTCTTTCACTTTCAAATATCTTAAAATAAACAACACAAATTTTATCTTCAAATTCTCTCTTATCCATCTACTCATTCTTTCTAAAATCGATCCTCAGAAGCTTTATGAGTTAGTTTTTGTTTTGTTATTAGAAATTCGATGTGCTTAGCCTCTCTTAAAAGAAGGTTGAAGTTGACTTTTTGACATCCGTGTTTATTTTAAGGTTTTAAATCTTTTACCAACTCTTGTGATTATTCGTCTCCTTTCCTCCATTCTCAAATCTCAATAATGATTCTTCCTTTTTCAAGAGAATGTTGATAAGGCAGCGTAGTTATAAGATAATGGCCATCTCAAATATATATGTCGCTGTGAATATCTCTATTCAATTCAATTCTTATCAAACCAGATACATATAATCAGTCTCTGTCCTGAAAACTGAGGCACTTTATTATTTTTAATTTTCAAAGAATGATCCCACATGTGTGACCATAATAAAAAAAGTGTCTTTTAATCATAAAAGTATATATTATTCCCTCGACAGTAATTATGTTTTAGAAGTCACATTTAAATAACTTTTGATTAGTTGATAAATTAAAATTAATATTTCAATGAAAACTAAGCAATACAATCTAAATCATACTGACACTGCATGACTTGTTTTTATCTACTTTAACTGTAAACAATTATTACCATAAACATTTTGACCCGTTTTCATAGTGTCAGAAATTACTGTGGTTAACTGTAACAAGTTAATATACGAAAAAATAATTAGATATAAGTCGTATTTATCTGCATTTTATTCCAAGTTTTTAAGATATAATATTAAACATCATATTGCAATAGGTTGTCCTATAAGTCGAGCACTTCATTATATTATTATAATGGTTATTCATAGTCCCTACATTTTCTCAGCCAAATTGAAAAAACCCAATTTTTCTTCAATTTTGCTTTGTTTTTAAACCTAAAGACTAGTTTTTTCCAAATTAATATCTGTACTCTCTTTATATATTATCTTCTTTTTTAGTTATTAGAAACATACTAGATTGGAACAAAATCATTAATAAGTTCAATTTAATTGTTAATATTAAAAAAATGCCACCACTTCTAAGAAGTAAAAATAACTAATGTCTTGTATTGAAACTTTATTGATAAAATGGTAAAATTAAAAATCAAGTTTAACTCTAAGATTTTTGACAATTATTATCCAGTCATTTTTCGTTGTTGTTGTTTATCTTCACCCGAATCATTCCTTACTTCCATTTAATATAGAAATATAAAAATACAATACAAATAAAAAGAAACATAAACAAAAATGAAAGGATAAGCAAACATAACAAAACAAAAAGCATTTTCTTTGAAAATAAACTCACAATGTAATTAAATTTCAAGACCATTTTGAAAATGAATAAAACTTCACAATAATCTTTTCCTTTAACAAACTAATAAAATAAATAAATAAACAAAAAAAATATTTTCATACAACGCCTTTAAAGAGTAGTCTCCTCAGCCAAAAATGGAACAATTGCACCAATAGACGGTCGCCCTAGCTATGATGAAATATATCAGCCCCATAGCACTATGATAGAATAAAACGTCCTCAAAAGGCAATTTTTCCAATAAAAAGTGAAACACATCGTCGTCACAATATAGTCTTCTCGATCAAAAGTAAAATATATCGCCCTCGTAGGACAGTCTCCCCATCTATGGTGAAACAACACACAAACATACATTGACAATTAAAAGAAACATGCTTACCTTCACAAAATTCACTTTTTGAACCCATGCACCAAAATACTCATGTCCTCCAAACTTTTCATAGCCTAAAATAAATTATATTTTTTATATTAAAACCATCGAACTTCACTTTTTGAATCGAAAATCATATTATAAAAGGCTAGTTAACTTCCTTTACAACCACCATTAGCATAACTCAATATCCCTACACAAGCATAAATAAGAAATCAAGACAACTAGATTGTTAACATCCCTTACAAACCACAATTTAGCTCAACTCAACATACACACATGCAAGCAAGAAAACAAAATGTTAGCTTCCCTTACATGAATAATCCAAGGTTTAATCTAACCATTTTTAATCTTCAATTGACTCGTGTCCCTCCTTCAAAAAACACCTTACAGTTTACTCTCTAAACCACTTGAAAATTATGGATGTGAATACTTATACGTAATGTTTATCCTCATAAACCAATTTTATCTCCTACAAGATTTAAGACACAAAATACTATAATAAATTGATTAAAATTTTAGTAACAAGTCTTATCTCATATCTCATCCAAATAAATTATTAACAACTTAATTATATTATATTATATTATATTATATTATATATATATATATATATATATATATATATATATATATTATCTCTATTATATACTATATTTTAAAATGATCCATTGATATATTATGTATTATATATAATTAGAATACTATTTTAACTATATATATCATTAAAATATTCTATTGTCTCTTATCATAATCTAATAAAATAAATCTTTTAAATTATAACTAATAAATCATTTAAATTATAACTAATAAGTCATTTTATCTTTTGTTTAACATATCTATTTAATTTTTTAATTATTATAATTTTTAGGATCTTACATTCTATTATAATCGTAAGTTTACACTATTTAGCAACGTGTTCATGGAACAATAGATTTGAACAATTTCTTTTTTTTAGAATGTAAACATTTAACATACATTTCTGTTCATAATAAGTTTATCATACATTTTGAATAATTTCATTTTATTGCAACCAAGGAAAACCTAAGAAAAAGGAGAGTAATGCTAGAGTTATCTTTGTCCCATGTGTGGATTAGTGGAGGAATCTACCAATCATCTCTTCTTTACGTGTAAGATTACTGGGATTGTTTGGAACATGTGCAATAATTGGGTTGGGGTAAGTAATGTCCTTCATAGTCAAGCAAATATGAACTTTCAGCAATTTTGTCTAATGGAAATGAATGTTAAAGGAAATAGAGTATGGAGGTGTATGTGGATAGCAATCATTTGGACTATATGGAGTCATAGGAATAGTGTCATCGTCAAGAATAAGAGAGTGGATGCATAAGAGATATTCTATACGGCACAATTAAAGGTATGGGCGTGGATTACAAATAGATGTCCAAAGGCAAATTTTATGTACTCAGATTGGTGCATGAACCCCACAATATGCATAAAATCCTTAGCCCAATAATCAAATGCATAGAAGGTAAGTTGATAGAGAAAAAACCGAGCGTGGTGCAAAGTTGTTTGAATAGTAATAGGTTTTAGGATTGTTGGAAATTGCATAAGAGGTCCAGTATTCTTAACAAGGCTGGAAGCCTTCCCTTTTTTCCTTTGCTTTTACTTGTGTAGGGTAAAATGATTTGGTCAAGACAGCCTAGACATACAACTTGTAACTCCATAAGAGGGTTTAAAGTGGTCAAAGAGATGGCAATGGTTGACAAAGCTCTCAAAGGCCATATCGTTTTGTGCTGATATCTTACCTACAGTTGCTCGTGATTTTGTTGCCATCTTGGGAGGTCCACACCTATGGTACTTAGTGCTAATAGACAGAAGATACACCTCAACCGCAAGCAACGATGCTGCAAACACCAACCTTTTTGAAAGGTTTTGCTAGTTAGGTGGGTAATTTTTACTTGGATAACCATTGTCTATCATTTGCCAAGGTTATAACTATGCCTCTGAACTAGTAATGTTTTGTGGGTTTGTAGAAGAGGTTTGTCCTTTGTTGCAATAACTTATGTTTATTTCGGTGACTATCCTATTTTGTATGACCTTGTTGTCACGCTTCTCTATCTCTCTCAACTAGTCGTGTATTTTTTGTAAAAAGGTTAGAGCACCCCTTAATTGCTCTCCTATAATTTATTTATTCTTTGTTGATAAAAAAACACTTTAATTTCTTTTAATAATATGTTGATAGCAAAAATGATTTTAAGATAGAAGTTCTTTTATTTTTATGATGTAGAGTCTTACTTTTATTTCACGTAAATATTCTCCAATAGAAAGGGCATAATAAACCTATGTTTTAAATTTATGAACCTGAAAAAAAGAAGAGAAAAATATAAGTATTTTTTGAATCTTTATTATAATCATTGAACATATATAAATTACTAAATTAAAGTTAAAATATATTTTATACCATGAATAACTTGGATAAAGAAATTGACTCAAACATTCAAATAAAACACTCAATTTATAGTATTTAAGTTGGGTTTGATTAGTTTAAATTTATGGTACCCACTTCCCTAAACACACCTTATGTACATCCTTGCAAAAATGGGTATTTTAAATCTTAAAAACAATATTATATTACAAAAAGTGGGTCGTTTCATTCAACATTATAATGGACTATTCGATTCTGTGATGGCCATTTCTTCCTGTACCCCAAATTTTCGTTCCTTCACCCCTAACGTTTCAAAATAACCCCTTTATCCTCACTAACATCACACCTCCAGACCTCTCCTCTCCTCTCGCATTCTCTCACAATTTAGTTCAAGTTACTCTATTGCACTTCCATACTGCAAAGAAAGGTTTAGGCTGCAACTCCATGGTGTATTTTTGGTCGGCCAATCAGAAAATTACAACTAAGTACTCGATTGAGAATTTAGAATACATTCTCGAAATGACTAATTCGTAATGTAGTATCATATTCAAGAGTTTATTTTGAATTGCTCAATTTGTCAAGCATCTGTAATTTCAAATTAGCCAACCTAAAATGTAGTATCGAATCCAAAAACACATTCCAGTTTGTTCAATTCGAAACTCAATAGTGATTTTCAGATTGAACAAGCCAAAATACATTCTCAGATCTAGTACTGTATTCTGGGTTGACCAATCTGGATATAAGGTTTGCAGGCAACCACTACACTAGATCATCACAAGTCATTTTCAGCTCCACCTTCACTTGCGACTTTAACCTCCTCCTTCACCGCCACTCACTCTCCATGATGACCTCGTTTTCTTCTTCCTCAAAAACACGCATGCACACGAGACCCACACAAGGAGAGCGTCGTCTTCTCCCCATCATCGTGCTCTCAGAACACGTGGAAAGATGGCAATGAGAGATGGTGAAGGATTCAGTTGGTTGCAAGGATTTCATTCTTGGAAACACAGTGGGTGCCTCTTGGAAAAGGGTGAGGGAGACATGGTGGTGCTTTTCTAAGGTTGATGATGTGTATTGGTAAGAGGTGATGCTTTGAGGGACACTGTAACCTACATATATAACACCAAGGAAATCATGAATTACACTTAAATTAAAATGGTTAATTGGGAGCATAATGGAACTTATGTTTTTTTTTACATATCTGGGGCAAATTTGCGCAGATATTACGAAAATGGGCAAGTAAAAAAAAATAGTGGTCATGGGGTAAGTCACGTGAATTCATAACGACTTTAAAAGCAAAGTCATGCGGACTTCATTATGATTTTAGTGTTAATATTTTGTACTGAAGTCGTCAAGAGTCACGCCTTCAGTACAAAATAGAAAATGTCAACTCATCAAGAGTCATGATGACTTCAGTACAAAATATTAACATTGAAGTCGTCATAACATTTAACGACTTCCCTTTTTTTAAAGACTTATGAACAAGTTGTGTGAAGACTTCATGACTTTGCTTTTGAAGTGGTCATAGGCAAATTTTCTTCAAGATATGTAAAACAACCTGAAACTTGTGTAAAACCACAACAAACCATACGACTTTGATGGGAAACTACCCTAAACATTTGCTTCTTTCCAAAATATGTTTCAATGTGCATACAATGATCTTTTGTGTATTAACACTCAATTCTATGACATCTACACCAAAACCTTATCTTCCTATTATTATATATATGAATATATGTGTGTATGTGTGTGATATTGTTAAAGACATCAACATGTAAAGATACGAAAGGCTTGTATTTCAAAAAATGTTTGAGAATCACTACAAGAAAACCCTTAAATAGCAATCAATTTTAGTAACAAAAGTTAATTAGTTACTATGGCGACTAATTTATATATTAATTTACAAATTACAAATTGTTGGTCTCTAAAGTAGTCACTATTATGAATAAAAAATTATAGTTAATTCGTAAATTAAACTCTAAATCGATTACTAATTATAATTAGTGACCAATTATGAATAAAAAATTAGTCTAGTGACCAATATAGACATTAATTCCTTTGATAGCTAAAACATTGGTAGTTAATGTTAGTGAATAATTTAGAGTCTAATTGGTCACTAATTATAATTTTTTATTCATAATAGTGACTATTTAACAAACTAATAATTTTTAGTTTATAAATTAGTATCTGAATTGTCGCTATAGTGACCAATTATATTTGGTCTCTAAAAGTAATAGTTATTTAAAATTTTTCTTGTGGTGAATGATGGTTTTGCTTGGTAGGGGTGACTTCGAGACCATTCTAGAACACATTATGAAACCAATTTCAAAATATTTAATTCAAAAAGCATTGGTTAACATCATAACACATTATTGTCTCTATTTCTTTTGTAGAGTTTTCTCCTAAATATTGATTGTGTTCTAACCAACTTATGATTTCAGAAACACCCACCACCACTTTGCAACATACACACTCACACACAGACTGTCTAAAAACACAACTACTTCAATTGTTGTGGGTGTGAAGGACTAAGATGAAATGTGGACATCAGGTTAAACTCATCGTCATTAAGGACAATTAATAGCTTGGTACAACAAGGGTGAAGGATGAAGTCGGATGTAGTAGAGTACCCCACGAAGAGAAGTCGATCTTTCAACATAGGAGATTTAAATGTTTAAGAGTTTTGGTTATGTGATGAGCATTAATAGGCATCAGAAGATGAATGTCATTCATATTAAGAAAGAAAACTATTATAATCATTTCCAGATTGACCAATCGGATATGAGATTGCATTTCAAATTGCTTAATCCAAAAGTCATTATAGAATTTTAGATTAGCGATCCATAATGTATTCCCAGATTTGGTACTGTATTCTCGATTGGCCAATTTAAAAATCACATATACGTATCAAATTGAACAATTCAGAATACACTCTTGGATCTAGTACTACATTCTGGTAGTGAATTCTAGATTACTCAATCTGATACTCAATTGTAATTTTTTTTCAATGGAAGTGCAATAGAGCACTTCAGATGGAGGAGCACCGATATTTGAGAGAATGAGAGAGGTGTGTTATGTGTTGTTCCCGAGAGGAGAGAAGTGGAGATTTGGTGCAGTACGGAGGTGGGGAGAAGAAAGGGGAAGAATGGAGAGAAAAATGAATTAGAGTTTTTAATATCAGTGAGGGTAAAAGGGGTATATTAAAAGTTATGGGGTGCAGGAAGAAAAAGGGGGTACAGGAAGAAATGGCCTTCTGGGAAAAATAATAAGGCCAATTCGGAGCCTCGATATTCATTTGCGCCCCATACTGTTCACGGGTTTTATTTTCTCTTCATAATTCCCTGTATGTTGCTCTTTAATTTGTTTATAAAAATGATCTTTATAAATATTAGTTTTCATATTATAAATTATACTATAATTTTAACGTAGTTAATTTTATTTTTATATGTGTTTCATTTTTACTTTTAATTAAAAAATCTAATAACTTTAGAGTTAAATAATATCCACATCAATGTTAAATTTAGTAGTACTTTTTTCTAACAACCAACAATATATCCTCATTTTTTTTGCATCATGAATGCCAGCCTAAAAAACTCAAGAGAATAACAACAGATAGAAGAGATAGTGCACACAAGGTGTTAGTAACAACAATATTAAAAAGTATGAGGCCCCTCTTTTTAATGTTACCAAAATCTCCTAAAGATAAAAAATTAACATTTTTAATTATTGACACGAGCCTCACATCAGGTGATGGAAAATTCCCTTCTCCACACTAATTTTCATTACACCATCTCATTGTTTCAATTACTTATCTATCTCTGACACTTGAATTATTATATATTATTGAGTATTTTTGTGCAAAAAGATAATTTTCCATTTCAAAAATTAATTCTTTTATCATTTCGTCCATATTATATCATTGCCAAACCAACATGGAGGTAAAGCTAACTATTACTTGTTTAAACTTTAAAAACTAAATTTCATATATTATCGAGTCAAGACTCGCTTGTTTTTAAGTTTAACTTAAAATGGCGTAAAAAAGAGGGTTCTTTCTAATATCATTTTCTTCTGATTTTAAGTGAACAAGACACATGTATCTACTGAAAAGATATATTAAATAAATATACTCATGAAAAACAACATGAATATTTATAAAAGGGTAACATATGTATCGTGCTTAATTATATTTAAACTTTTATAAAAATGGTTTATTTGTTTTTTTCTTTTATTTTAGCAAATAATTACAATGGTTTTTTTTTTTAAATATTTCTATGCAGAAAATAATGATTACTACATAAATGTTTTTGAAAAATAACATAGCTCAAAGAAGGTGAAGTATTTACAGTTATGAAAATAAACGTAGAAATACTATGCCCCTTGATATTTATTATATATCACATGATTTTTTCTTTATAATTAAGCTAGTTCAACCCAGTTAATTAGTTTCTACTCTGTAGTTTTGAAAAATATAGTGAAAAACAGGTTAAGATATTGAGAAATCAAAAACAAAGTAAAACACTACATTCTTCATATATATTTATGTTTTGAGCCTATCTTCTGAATTTCATCAAACTTCAGGGTGGTTCAAATACTTCTTGTCCATGATGAACCAAAGACCATCTTCATAATTTCTAGGGTTTCGACTTTATCAGCGTCAAGAAATCATTCTATATAATTAACTTGCATTCAATTTTCTGGTGAATCACAAAATTCTTAGAACGATTCAGTGAAACCATGATGAACTTATATATTGTTGTTTTGTCGCAGTTAATAAAATACATGTCTCTATAGACAAAAATTAAAACAAGAATGTGAAAGTTGTAAAACAGAAATTAGGGTTCTTGGTTGTTGTGATTTTGCAGCTGTGACAGTTCCTAGTAATTCTGATGTCTTGTTTTAAAACTTAAGTTTGGAAAAATGATAAATTTTGAAGAAAACAAATGGAAAGGAAAGATAAATTTGTGTCCTAATATTTTATTTATTTGGATCATAAATATTATCAAACTCTTTTAATTTCAAAAAATAAAATGTACAAAAGAAAATTAAGAGTTTCTTTCTTTCTTTTCTTTTCCTTAAATTTGTTACTGTTCTAGTACGTGTAATAGTTTTATTATTTAAGAGTCGTAATTAAAAAAAGAATTAAATATATATTATTCTTTTAATTCCTCGGAACAATTTTTAAATATAAAAACGTACGTGATGGAATTTGAGTTTTGAAAGAGATAATGTTAACCCACACTTGTAACAGAAAACACGAGATATTTGTATCGAACATGTGCATCGGAGAACGATATTATTAGTCCTCGAGTTACAATAACATGTTCCATAACTCAAATTAAATTCTAGAGTAATTTACACACAAGTTCTCAAGATCATAGCTAACATGAATTTTTCTTTTGGTTCAAGTCCCATTACCATGGTAATTGTAGCTTATTGATTAAAGTTTCTAAAATCTTCACATCGTTAATTTTATAATTAAAATTTTCAAAATAGTAGCATGAATTTAGGTAATTATTTTATGAATAATGAGTTGATAGATGTTGAAACTTATGACCTCATTTGATTATCCCTAGGAAGCTATAAATGTAATTTGAAATTAATCTTGATTGGGGTGAAGCTGATTTCTCTAAAACTCTTCTCTTCCATAAACAGATTTGTAATACTCGTAGCTACAAGTAGGACGAATATTAATTAAAAATTACTACATTAGTAGACAGCTAGATCACCATTTTCATCATCGCCTAGTCATGAGAACTACCATTATTTCTTTCTATTTTCGATATAAACATACCCAAAGTCTCTTGCATTTGCTATAAAAGAACTATATTTTTAAAGTAAAACATCACAATAAACCAAGGACGTTTTTTCTATATTTTTTTATTTGTTTTATGCTACTATAGGCTAAGCTTTTTAATCAACAAAATATTGTGGTTTTAGGACCCACTCTAACTGCATTTTTCGAAATTGCCGCACCACAACGCCACAACACCTAATGGACCTACTTTAATATTAATAGAATTGCAATTAATGCATTAAATCATGGATCGGATCTTTCAACAGAAACCCAAGCTTAAGGTCCCATCAACAACTAATTCACTATACTCTCATTTGCAAAATTCATATCATATCCTCCTCAATTTTTCTATCATTATATCAACAAATTGCTCCTAACTACTAATTTAATTTCTCTTCATCCAACAAACACAACAATATTCTACACTTTCATTTTTTTTTATTTAAGTGCAAAAGCGAATTTTGAAATTCACAATGTCTACTATAAATAGAAACCTCACTCAAAGCTTACAAATAAATAGCAAGAGATTACAAAACAAACCTTGGCAAAATGTGATGGCTAGAGAATCAATCACAGTCACATCACAATGCTATATGCAAGCTCTCTCATAGCATTGCAACAAAAAACACACTATATAATTTGGTCACACACACTCACTCACTATCTAGTTATAAATTGCTAAAGGATTGAGCTATAGCCTAATGTCTCAGATTCCCCACCATTAAAGCTACATGTTATCATCAATATTTCAATTTCAAAGATATAAAAAAAGTAAATTTCAGTGGACAAACTACATGATTGATAAATAATCATATGCATATATTTAATTTTTCATGGCTAGATCCCATTTATATAGAACACATGCATAGGTTTTGTAGGCAATACTTTAGGCCTAATCTCTAGGTATATAGCAACCTGAGTGGACATGTTTTCAAGGGATATTGGTAACAGTCTTTGTAACGTATATATAATAGAATGTTTTTTTCTTCCATCGGGTGAAAAAAAAAGTACCCAGAAATATGCCTGATATAGCTATAAGGAGCACGACAGTATCTAGCATCAAATCGATCTATGTAATTGAAAGAAATTGTCTTAATCATTTAGTTAAGTAAATGAAAAAACAGGGAGGGATCAAGTCAAAGATATTGATTAATTAAACTGAACAGGACCAACAAGGTATCCAATGTTTTTTAAGGTTTACTTCATCTCTTGCATTATATGCATCTATTGTGGGACATCATCTTACACATCTGTGGGGATACCATGCTTCATGGATTGTGAAGAAAGTTAATTAGTATCAATATTTGAATAATTATTTCAGGTCTGTCTCTTAATTATTCAAATAAGCGTCTTATTATTTGCATAAATATATAACGAAACTTTAAACACCAGCAAAATCTATCTCAGGAGAATCAAAAAGATATACCAGTACCATGTAATATCATACACACTGCTTAAGAGAAAATTCAAGATTATTTTCATGACTATATATATAAATATATATATATGCTTGATAGTGTATATATATATATATATAATATATAAGTGATTACAATACAGGGATTCACCCCAATGTTAAACTCTTCGTCAACTTCATTCTAAATTCGCATTCGAAAATAACAAAATACACTTCTTGAACCAGGGATATGTAGATACTCGATTATGTTCCAACACTGCAGCTGAAGTTATATCCAAGACCTAGCAACAGATTCAGGATTTTGAAACAACTTTGAGATCTGAAATCAATTGGAAAGTGAAACCCAGAAGTTAAATTCATGCAACATGGACATATATGTATATAGATCAGTCACACAATGTGGTTGTGAACAACCCTTTTGGGATAAAACTGTATATAAATATATATTTCCCTTAAGATGAAAAAAAATGTAAAAACGAAGGAAAATGGAGTGTGGCCATGGTGATTGTGAAATGAGTTTGCAGTGTTAGCAGGTAGTGGAAAGAAGATGCGATTTTTATGTACGAATGTCACATATACATATAACAGCACGAAAGAAAAGGACATTCATATGATGGGAAATGAGAAAAGAAGAAACAAAATTCGTTAGAATAAGACAAAACTTTACGAAGGCAAGCGATTTTTGGGTTCTAGCTGGTACGCCAATGAAATTTATAAACCACGAGCAGACAAGACTCTAGAAACAGCATCTAATTTTCCCACAACCATGGATCTTGAACCTTTTTTCCCAAGATATTTTTCTATGCAATACAGTTATCAAGACAATCTTTTAACAAATCCAATTTTAAATTCTCAAATTTCATATCATTGCAGTGGTTACAAGCCACAACAAGAGAGTACCATCAAGGAAGGAAGTAAGATCGTGCGGAAAAGTAAACTCGTATACAAGTAAATATATATTAATTATATCATAATATACAGGCACAAAAAGACATAATTACGAAATGCAGAAACTATGGCAGCATTGTCTTGTTGCATGTGAGAGCGACAAAGAGACAATGGATGATGAGAGTGCATTAATTTACCCATTAATTCTACTGTATGCTCTTTCGATGTTCAAAAGAAACAAAATTAGTACACAATTCATAACTTGTATAACTAGATGCAAGATACATACAATTTAGGGTTTTGAATTAGGGTTTAATGTAGTGAAATGCAGATGCGTTTTGAATAGAACTGTGTGCCGATGGGATATATGATTGATGGAGTTTGAAAATTCAACCAGGAAACATTAACTACAGAGAGTATATTATTAGTATTATTGTGCAAAATCTATAGCACCCAATTGTTGAATTGTGTACTTTCTGTGCATATAACAATGTCCATGTGAAGATGAGCACAGAAAGAGAAAATCTAGAAATTAAAGAGTAGTGAGGAAGGAAATTTACCAGATGGGCCTGATGAAGGGTAATTATGTAGAACTTATATATAATATTACTGCAAAGGCAAGTTTGAGGAGGTGTCTCCGTTGGGTTTGAGAATGTTCCTCTTCTTCTTTTTCTTCTTGTAAGGGATTCCTCGAGCCTTAGCCTGAGAATCTCTGACCTCTCTGAGGTAGACTCTTATGGCGCCACTGGCGAAGGGATTGGTCTCAGGAAGGCCTCCATTTTCTTCATACGCAGCTCTCAACCTTCCAATGAGTGCATCAAGGCTTCCCCAAGCTTGTCTGAGAGGGCAAGTGCAGGGACCTGGTGGCTCACTTTGCCCGAAAAACAAGCACCCTTGCAAGTGCACTTTGGTTTTCCCAAACTGATCCAAGTAACGAAGGAACTCAAGAACATGGCTTGAACTACACTGAGAAAGTGGCACAGGAGGCCTCTGATTCCTCAAGTACTGTCCAAAAGTGTTCCAATCCCTTCTCTTCTGAGACTCGTAGCGACTCAGTGGTAACTGTTGCTGTTGCTGCTGCTGTTGCTGCTGCTGCTGCAGCTGATTGTGATGATCATGGTGATGATCAAGGTGATGATCATCAGCACCTCTTGATGAACCTTCTGCTACCTCCTTTCCCTTGCTGGACATGCCTGCTACTGACAAATCATTTAGTATTTGTTTTTGTGAAGTGTGAAAGGGAAATTTTGGTGGGGGAGAAAAGAAGACAAATAGAAACAGATACACACACACTCACACTCACACTCAATACAATATAGCAGTGGAAGAAAATTTTATAAAAAAAGCATTAGATATATAAAAAAATTTGGAGATCACATCAAAGGGGTAGTGAGGGGACATGGCATGGGACCAATGAAAGTGCTTTAGCCCTTCTTTTTCTTCCTTCCCTACATTATTTCTTGCTTTAATGGTACTATTAGTATTAATCATGCTTTATTTTTTCCCTTAATTTTTATTTTATTATTGTGCTTCCATCATCAAAGCAATTATTATTGGGTAATTAGCACTAGGGTTAATAACTTGGTGACCGTTTAGTCACACTCTAGGTCGTCTACATTGAAGGCCTTGTTTGGTAGCTATTGGAAATTTTTAGGGATTAAAAGTTAAACTCGATGGCTTCCGTAACCTATTCTATAACACATTTTGACTTGGTTAGAGAGTATGGTATCACATCTCTTTCACTCCCCACAACTTTTCAATCACATCGCCTCGTGCATTTTACTAATATAAGCAAATTTATGGCGCTCATTCAAGACTTTGAACTCAAACACATCAACCATTGTTTTAGGTTATTTATCATTTACACAATCCAATTTTAGTTACACTTCCTACCTAGGGGTATTTCACCCTAATAATAACCCTTTTCATAATCAATTCAATTTTTCATTTTTCACCGTAAATTCTGAAAAATATATCTGCTTCTTTCTTTGCAAGACTCAAACTTGCGTCTTTCTCTAACTGCTTCATTAGGGAAAGTAAAAAAAAAAAAAAAAAAAAACAAAAGAAACAAAAAAAAAAAAAAAAAAAACA
>Ga0209589_1001397_pt1 | contig 39757 bp, 21 predicted proteins | sample CowpeawhiteBW_FD_187525 | JGI IMG/M metagenome (GOLD analysis project Ga0209589, IMG submission 187525) | Root nodule microbial communities of legume samples collected from California USA - Cow pea white BW (SPAdes) (version 2) | ecosystem: Host-associated > Plants > Roots > Nodule | place: USA...
CCCGTAGTTATAGGGATTTATTCTTTCTAAGTATATGGTCTGTTACATATGTATATGTTTAAATAGGTCAATTGACCTAATAATCATCAATAAGGAATAAAGCAATTATTCCCTTCTGTTTTCAAGAGTAAGTGATCTTATTGTGTTTGAGATTTGACATCTGTCAGAGCACAGTTACTGAATACAGTAACTGTGGCTCATAGAAATTTGATGATGGTGCAAAGAAAACAAAGAACTCATCTTACTTTTGAATTCTGTCTGGCAGGAAAAAAGGAAAGGTTATTTAAGATGTTTGAGGGTTGGTGTGATAACGTAATTGATGTACTAGTTGCCACAGAAGAAGAGGCGATTCTTAGAAGAGACATATATGACAGGACCCCAACATTTACATGGGGAAAGGGCCGTGTCACCTTGCTTGGTGATTCTATCCATGCTATGCAGCCAAATATGGGCCAAGGAGGATGCATGGCTATTGAGGTATAACTGATATATCTTAAATAGTTGTTTGTTATAGAATTTGGGGGAGTGAGTATTCTATGGGATCCTTTCTATTACTATACTATTTCACTCAACCAAATAGTGAAGTATGAATTTTTTTTCTTTACTTTTCAGTCAGCTTCAGCAATTTCATACGTATTTAGACCTAATAAATATCATTGTCCAAGTCTTCATAACTTTAGCGGTTTCACACGTATATCCAAGCTTTCTTGACTTTGTCTTTATGCTTATTTTCCTTATAGCTGTTTAAACAACTTACTAACATGTAGAACTAACTAACCCCAGAAGAAGCATAAAATGAAGATATTTCTTACTTGTTGATGCAATGGACATCAACAAAGTCAAACTATCTATGAAACACTCATGCTAAGGTGAAGTCTTTCTTACTAGTTTCTTTTATCATTTACAGGACAGTTATCAACTTGCATTGGAATTAGACAATGCATGGGAAAAAAGTACCAAATCAGGCTCTCCACTTGATATTGATTCTTCCTTAAAAAGGTAACATGCTAATGAATGCTGAATTTGAATCTAAAGCTACCTCATTTACTTTAATTTTGGAACAAATGAGAGGGAGGCAAAGCACTAAGAAATGCTTGCGTATGTCAGCTAATACTCCAGTAGTAAATCTTACATCATTAGCAAATTGGGTTGATTTTTTATTATAAATCTTTTTTTCTGACTCATAGTATGTATCTTACCCTGAATTCCATTGTTTCTTTAAAGCTATGAAAGAGAAAGAAGATTAAGAGTTGCCATTGTTCATGGAATGGCTAGAATGGCAGCTTTGATGGCTTCCACCTACAGGGCATATCTTGGTGTTGGTCTTGGACCATTAGAGGTACGAACATCAGTTTTAAAATTGAGATACTGAAGAATATAGTGAAGGTGACTTATCAAAACATCATCCTGTCCACAAATTCATGGTTACTCTCATTTGCAGTTTTTGACCAAGTTTCGGATACCGCATCCTGGAAGAGTTGGAGGAAGGTTTTTGATCGGCAAGGTGATGCCTTTGATGTTGAACTGGGTCTTAGGTGGCAATAGGTAATGATGAAAACCCTCATTTATTTGCTTTATAGATTTCATCATGATTTGCTGAAGTTTTTATATCTGAGGATATGCAACATGCATGCTTGAAATTTTAGCCAAGGGGTTATTTCAGAAAAGGAAGGGATGCTCAAGAAACTGGCATTTGTGAGAAATTGTTGAGTGTTTGCACCAGTAGCTGTTTAATTTAAAATCCCTAAATATCTGCCGATGAGTTTTGATAAAGTATGTTAGAAGACTTGGTTTTATTTTTTACTAGCTGTTACAGGTAGTGGGGTAGTAGCTAAAGTTTAGGAATTGTGTTACTTCTCTGTTGTAAGCTATGAAACCCCGGAGATACGGCTAAATTGAAAAAACATAAGACACAAAACATGACATATATATACCTATTAGTTTCAAACTTTTAACTAACACATTGTTAACTAACACAAAAATGAATCTAGTCTATCTATCTAATATCCAAAAAATTGAAAAATAGTGATCATGAGATTTTTTCCTTATTTTTATAATCATAATAGAAACTTACTTGATAAGTTTACAAGTTTATGGGTTTTTTAGAAAACTATTGAATTTGTGGTTATTAACATTGTGTTGAAGTCATGACAAAATAATGTTAAAGACAAAAACATCTTTCAAATCGGATACTTGACTGACACGTGTGTCGTACAAGTATGTATGTGTGTCGATGTCTGATATGTGTTGGACATGGGACACACCATTGATATTACATGTCTGGGCTTCATAGGTTGTAAGTTTTTATATCTAAGCAGATTATTATTCAATAAATTGGTATCTTCTTCAGTTTCTCATTGTTTCTTAGTTACGTTTTAATCCTACAGTTGGTATCACAGCTTAATTATTCTTGAGGGATCTGGTGAGTTTTAAAGTTAAATATCAAAACTTAAACATGTTATTTAGGTAAAGGTGAAAATGCAATCTGATAATGAAACTGATTATTAGAGACTTAGCTAAATTCAAATAATCTTTGGGAGACGGTTAAGGATGACTATAAGATTCCTCGCTTATTAGACAATCCAACTCTTACTCGATATTAAAGTTCGCAAAGGCCATCTGGGATGTTCTTAAGGATTATGAAGGTAATGAGAAGTTCAGAGCGATGCAATTGCTGAATCTGATCAAGGAGTTTGAAATGCAACAAGCAAAGGAGTTTGCTCAAGGTAGAGTGTACCTCAAAAGCTCATAGAGTCTTTCAATAATAACAGGTAAGATCCTAAATTCTCATTAGTTCATGATGAAAAGGTTGATGATCCACCCGTTAGAGGAACTAGGCTGCTTTCATACATTTATGAAAGATATATATAGTTTGAGCCTTACAATTTTAGTGGACAACTGCAATGCAAAAGGAGCTTAAGATGATTGAAAAAACCAAACTTTGCAATTAAGTCTGGACATGAACACAATAATGTTATTGATGTTAAATGGATGTTTTGGACAAAGCTAAATGCTGATGGGTTTATTAATAAGCACAGGTCAGGCTTGTGGTGAAGGGATATGCTCAAGTATTTGGAGTTGACTTCTCTGAAAATTTTGTTCCTATAGCAAGGCTTGATGCACTCATGTTGGTTCTGGCTTTGGTTGGCAGCAAAAAATCTGCTTTCCTGAATGGTTATTTACAAGAAGAGATATATGTTGAGCAACCTGAAGGATTTGCTATTACAAGACAAGAAGATAAAGTCTAGTTGCTAAATAAGGTTCTTTATGGTTTAAAACAAGCTCCAATTGATTGGTATTCTAGAATTGATTTGTATTTACTTAGTTTTGGTTTCACATAAAGCCTACGTAAGTCAACTCCTAATGTTAAGTGTCTAAATTCTGAATTCTGATTGACTGTGTATGGATGACTTCTTGGTGACTGGAAAATGATGCACTTGTTGTGGATTTTAAACAAAGTTTGATGAGTAAGCAGATTATTATTAAATAATGGTATCTTCCTCTGCCAATAGTTTCTTAGCTACGTTTTTTAACCCTGCAAAAATATGTTGCTGCTTTTTATTGGTGCTGGCAAGAATTGGAAACATTTTACATGAATAAAGCTTTGGAAAACTGTGCATTATTACTTTCATCCTTTACATGAAAAATGGTGCTACTTTGCAGCTCCAAGCTTGAAGGTAGACCGATATGTTGCAGGCTCTCAGACAAAGTATGTTGCTCAAACCAAGTTACTTTTGTACTTTGTTACTTTTATACTTTGTTACTAACAAATGATTGTTTGTCTTTTATTGGTCATGTCTATTAGATTTTTTTTTACTGATCTAGATATTGGGTTTGATTATGTATGAAGGCAAACGACCAGTTACAAACATGGTTTGAAGACAACGATGCACTTGAGCGTGCCATTAACGGAGAGTATGTCCATGCATGTGCCAATATGAATGAATATTATCCTTATGATAATGTATTCCATATCTAATGTCTCCATCATTCTATGATACATAGGTGGATTTTATTACCATGTGATGAAGCAGGCTGTATAAAACCTATATCTCTAAGTCAAGATGAGATGAAACCATGCATAATCGGGTAGGTCTTCAGTTACTCCTACTTACAACATGTTACATGTTCGTAAAATAATGAGGATTGATGTTTGATCATTTTAGGTAACATGTTTGTAATTTCTGAGATTAAATTAACCACTACTTACAATTGTAGGGACTAATTTGTTGTGTTGTGCTTCCTTTTGCTCTCAACCAATTCTTGCTCTGACAGGCTTTTGTGACTGCAGGAGTTCACAGCATAAAGATCATCCGGGCAGTTCAATCATAATACCTTTACCCAAGGTAAAATAATTCATCATTAACTGAACATGGTTTGAAACATAATGCTTAAACATCACGCAACAACCATTCTATTTTGAAGGTTTCTCCATTGCATGCAATAATTAACTATAAGGATGGTGCCTTCTTCTTGACTGATTTGAGGAGTCTATATGGCACCTGGATCACTGAGTAAGTAAAGAAATTTGAGGCTAATACTTTATTCTAAGTTTAAATTATTTAAAATGTATATATTCAATTGCCCTCTCATATTTTCAGCAATGAAGGAAGGCGATACAGGATACATTCAAATTATCCTTCTCGTGTTCGTCCATCTGATGTGATTGAGTTTGGTTCTGATAAGGTAATAGACACTATCCCTATAGAAAAGCACTTTCATTAAACAAATATTGCATATTTTTGTCTTGTAAAGCTTATAAGTTATAATAGGTGCATGCTTTTAGAAGTAAGAGTAGCCAAACCTTTGAGGCCTTGACCGCATTAAACACAACCAAATTTTATACTTAGCGAAAGCTTAGTCATGGTTAATTCATGTCATGTTCAGAGGTCTGGAAACAGCATCACATCTAAATAATTTAACATTGTTGTAAGGCTTCTGCATATCCATTACTACTGTTACACGTTGACTTGGGTACTTTTCAAGATTATTTTCTTGAAAATAATTGCGGTATGCCTTAAATTGCTTGACATATAAAGTTAGGCATGCCTTGGGTTATAGTTAGGTATGCCATAATCATTGTTGATTCAGGTGCAATAGTCCTGGAAACAGCAAAACATGTAAATAATTGAACGTTTTTAAGCCTCTACAAATCGAGCACTGTTACACGTCAGGTACACTTGCATCTTATCAAAGATCATTTTACAAAAGAAAAGTGTATGTGGGCTATAGCTAGGTATGCCTCAGGTGAAATAGTCCCGGAAACAGTATCATAACATTTAAATAATTGAACATTCTTTGCAACCTATAAACATTAGGTTAGGCCACTCATTCTGTACTGCTACAAGTTAGGTTCACTTGAGTACTTGTCAACATATATATATTTTTTAAAATTGTACATGACTTCAGTAAGGTTCTAATAGAACTATATGCGACTAGGGGTAAAAATTAGTTTAGACAGATGAGGTGGTGTTTTCAATTCCCTTTTCCCTTCTTCTAAAAGCAATTTATTACGTTGTGTACAAGGAAATGAATGCTGGCAAGGATTGTATTATTTGTTCTTTAGAAAAAATATAGAGGAAATAGGAAAGAATAGTGTGTACCTAAACATAGGAGGGTCATTGTCCTTACATAGAGTTGTACATTCATAACGGTAAAGGATCACAAGACCTAGAAGCTACCTAGGTCTTTTGGTAAAGTTCCTAGGCCATGCTCATGTTTTTGGGCCTGGACTTGCCCTAGTCTGGAGGGACACTCTGAAGAGGTCTTTTGGGCTGGATTCAAATCCGGGTTCAGAAGATTGATTTCTTTTTTTGGTATGTATTTAAGTTTATATATTAATCTGACTGATTCAGTAGGAGTCGGTTTATGTAACTGCAAAAGCATACTTTAATCTAAATATCATACTGAAAGAATCAATTAGACCTGCAAAACAATGTTACTGATGCAATCTTAGCTTTATACAGAAATGGTTTCCTGTTACCAAGGTTCAGCATCATTTGAAAAGTGTTACTCAAATACACCTTTTCATCACTAACGATTATTTTCAGAACAGAAGTAGTCCTTTTCATTGAATTTTTTAATAAGTACACAAAATTCAGTAGTTAAATACTTTAACTTAACTAATTTTTGAAGTATAAAAAAGTTGGTCAAGTAACATATTCCTTCTCTTTATCCAACGTATGAATGGTCGCGGTCTTCTATCCCGACATAAATCTTTTTGCATTACTTCAATGTCCTTGCTGACAATATGAGAATTTGCTTCCAAATGGTGTATTTTTATGGTGTCTAACTATCGAAGTTATTTGCAGGCTTCTTTTCGTGTTAAGGTGACAAGATCTGCTCCAAGAGAATCAGAAAAGGAAGGAACAAAACTTTATCAGAAAGAATGATCATGAATATGTTCAGTCACCATTTGTCTTTGAAAGTTACAGAAAAGTTGTACAGCACAAAAATCGCAGTCGTAGAGCCAACATCTGCATTCTTTAGGGCAGGGTATAATACAACAATGCCAATCATTTATGATTTGAACATTTTATACGACTTTTGATGGTGCTTAATAAGAGAATGAAAGGAAATTCGATTTCTTGTCTGCAATATGTTACCAACTTTACTTGATTTGGATCCGACACTTTTTACTTGGACAGATTAGCTCAATTCATGACAGATATGATTACAGGGTTAGTTCATTGTAGCATGAATTCTGCTCGTATGTTGACATGAGTAAGCGTTGTGTATGATTCTCACTTCCCACATCAATATTTGACAGACAAAAGGCAGACACTAGCATTTTACCAGGAATGAGATGTCACTGTTTCTCGGATACTTTATTGGATAGGGAATGTCATTGTATCATGGTTTCGGTTCATATTCAAATATCTGTGACATACTGTGAACAAGTAACGTTTAGACATATAAATTACTGAATTTATCTACTTTCAGTGATGATTGAGTTAAGTTTTTTGGATCAAAAGATCTATTTTTCAAGGGGAGCTATGACTGGACGAGTAAAACTCAACATAAAAATCTGAGCATCTTGCTTCAATTCACTGAAACTCACTACACAGCACTAGCATTGTTATTGATGGTGACAGTTATCATATCTAGGCAAATGATATTTGGAAAACAATTGAGAGGACTGTGAAGTTTTTGTTGTGCCAATCCAACAATGACATGGATTAAAATCAAAAGGAAAGCAAAGCAAGAAAGTCAAAGATAAGAACTTTTTGGTCTGATGTTGTCTCACAAGATATTTTCACAAAAAGTCATGATAATTAAATCAGCATTTGAAATATGGACTTTTTTTTATTCAATGCTGAAAATTGTTAGGCAATAAATCTGCTGGACAACTATCTGCTGTTATATAATATGGCATATTTGTAATAATTGCATATATTTAGGATTCCTAATTTAGGTTGAAAAAATCAGGAATTAGAATCAATTATCATTAATAAGGTGATATGTTATGTATTATTTAATGAGGTGAATAGAAGAGTAAAGGGCATCGAAAACAGAGAGCCCATTTCGTGAGATGAAATGAATAACGGAATGAGTGTTAATCTTGTTAGAGAATTTGAGATGTTAAAAAATGAAGGAGTATGCTAACAAAATCTAATAAATGAGATTCTTTGCTTTTGAATTCTCTTATTAAAAAAAAAAAAGTTATGATGTGCTTGAAGTATAAAATTAACTGTCAATTAATAGATATCTTTACTAAAACTCTTACACGAAATAGAATGTTCATTGAGAAGTTATAGTTCAATTAACTCTTAATGTGCTTTTAGTGTTGCTATTTTCTTTTTTAAATACTCTTATAGTACAAAATTTTAATTAAGTAATAATTATTATTCAAAATTAGTGAACCGTTCTCTTTTTATCTTATTTTACATAGAGTAACTCCATTATGCTTTCGACTTTGACTTTGTCAAAAACAATTTTTTTGGTTAAATTCGATATTAAACATACATTCATACACACTTCTTTGTTTTCCTAACTTTAGGATAGACGGATCAGTAACATTTGTTAATATTATTTAGTTCAAACTTTTATTATTATTTATTTCAAATTTTTTTTACTCCTTAGATGATAATTTATTTGTGGAAAGAGTTCTATTTCATGCAAATGATTCAACATTTTCATCTGTAAACTACAACGAGATTAGCGATGTAATTTTGGATAAAATTGGTTAGAAAAAACTAACAATGTGTTATAGGGCTGACATATTGTAGATAATCTAGTTTTTTAAACATTTGATCAAATATTTGATTTCAAATTCATGCATATCGAAAAATATTTGTTGAGAAAAACCTAAAATGCTCCGAACTTTCAAAACATGTGTTTACACATCCTTGAATGCTCAAAACATTCAAAACAACTCGTCTTTCATTTTTTCCGTGTGTACATTTATCGAGTTCACAATCATGTTTGAAGACATGTATAATTTATGATGTGAATGGGGTGAGGATTAAGGATGTTTTTGGAATAGTACATGTAAAAGGGTTGAGGACGGCTGTGATATAAGTTAAGTGAATCAAGTCACACTCGTGATATTTGTACAGTTACAGTTTTAAGTAAAAAATATTACATCAAGATTAATAACTATAGTTTTTGACATAGTATTAAACGTTTCATCGATCGTGAATATAAAATTTTGAAATAATAATAATTATGGTAATGCAGAGGAGGTAATGAATTGAATGGGCCCGTGGATGGATAGACGTGAAAAGTAGGCATTTATGTGTTGATGATTTAATAATGATGTGATGAGATGAAGAAAGTAAGAGGTGGGAGATGGATTGAAGCATGGGGCTGGACCTACAATAAATAATGCAGAGTAATCGAAGAAGTTTAGACATGGCATGGTGAAAACACAAACCGTATAGCAAAGGACAATGTTGGAAGATTCGACAAGGTTGCCTTAATGTCAACAAGCTCTAGTCACCATCCCTCAATTCTTCACGTTCTGTAGTGTTGTCTCCCTTTCCATCAACAAAACGCAAGCCAAAGATCAAACTTCAAACCAGGAATGTGAGAGGGGTGAAGTGCTGGCCACTACCGTCACCCTCTCTCCCAGACAAGATAACTTGGATTCAGCCTCACCACCACCACCACCTCCCACCGTCACATCACTCTTTTCTGCTCTTCATTTTCAAATATGTATTCATCATACCCATAGCTAAATGGCATGTGGACCCTACAAAGGATCCCAACACCATACACATCTCATGGGACCACCTTAATTCTATACTCAATATTAATTTCTTGTTATACTTTTGTTTAAACGTTTGAACGAATAAATGCAGCAACAGCAGCATAGGAAGATCCAACTCCACAACATATTTTCCTTCCGAATATTTAGCATTATCATGAGAGAGGAGGCACATGGAGTGAGGAAATGATGAAGAGTCTTGGCATGTCACATGAATGATGGGAGAGAGAAGTGACAAGAGATCAACGGTCAAGTTCAGAGATCACGTAGAGACAAATAAATAACTCCAATCTGCACTGCTATGACCGTTGGTGGATGCATTTATTGATTGCAGTATTACAAATAAAATGTTTTCGTTTTCTGTTATCTCAGTTGCAGATGTAAGTAAGACTGTAGTTACATTTTTTTTGTCTTTTTTCATTTTCTGGGTTAGTGTGGCCTTCAGCTCAAAACCCTCCACTTAGTATGGCTCTTTCATTACAAATACTATGTTTTCTTGCTACTGTTTTGGATTCATAACTTTCCCATAGTTATGATCTGTCAGCTCATAGTATCAGAAGTTATTGTCACCCCAAAATTTATTTATCATCCTTCACCAACACCATACCATGTACTGTTTATAGTCTCTCCATTTTCTAGCTGCAACTAGAAAATCTGTCACTTCTACACAAAGATGAAAATGAAACATCACCATTTTAGAAAAAAAAAAAGTTCCCTTATAACTTCATAGAAAGATTTTTTTTGTTTATAATTTATTTATTTATATTATTTTGAATTATTAGCTTCTAAGTTTTTTACTTCATAACTTCATTTGATTTTGACACATTACTAATGTGATGATACCCCTTTGGAGCTATTTGAGTGCATGGTTTTGAGAAGTCTAAAGTGAACACTGTAACTTCAAAACATTTCATGCCAATGCTACAGGGGACTTTAAATCTAAAAGCTAGTTCTTATGTGTCTTTTATTTCTGTAACTATAATATGTTTTTCTAACTGATAATTGGGATTGTTTTGATATGCAAAAATAATGTAAGTTTTTTTTTTCAGTATGAAAAAATATGATCATATAAATCCAACATTTTAATAAATTTATTTAAAAATAAATAAAATTTTTACGTTGTTTAATATTTTTTATTCAATTTTAAATTTTTATAAATTAGTATTTGGATTAAGAAACATTTATTACATATATTATATATAAAAGATATATCAATTTTAAAGTATTTTATGTACATTTATTTCAAAGATATATTCTATATGTATATATATAAAGTAAAAAAGCTGCTAAATTTTTAAGACTGGTATATATGTTAGGCTCATAAAAAGATTTACATAAGAAAGAGATCATATACCTTATAGGTGTTTAAGTTTAGTTTCCAACTATATTAATCATTATAATATGTACATGAATGTCCTTATTGTAGAAAATCTAATAATTCAAAACATAAGAGATATGCTCTTAACTTTTTTTAGCCTAATTTATTATTTATTTAATTGAATACTAAAAATAATTCTAAATGATAATCTGTCTTGTTTAATTATTATATTTTAGTTTATTTGCTTTATTGAATAAAAGGAATTGAGTAGCTTATAATGTGTTGGATTAAATGAATATTTGTTATGATATTAAAATATAATTTATGTGACAGATATTAGAAATAATGTGGATATGTTAAGTTTGAAAAATATGTAGTAAAGTCCAAAAGCAATTTGAATTGGAAAGTGGTTAGAAAGTGCAATGAAATAGAAATGCATAGTTTTGTTTCCCGGTACATCTCTCCCTGGCTCCTCCACATGAGGACCTGCCTCTGTGTCTGCTTAAGATAAAAGATGAGATGCTCCCCAAAATCTTTACAAAACAACCAAATTAAGACAAACATCTAACTAAAAAAAATACAAAATATCAGTTTCCTTTCATTTTTTCATCACCCAACAATTTCAAACTTCAGTGGAAGCACCTACGAAGTTTACAAACAACATAAAAGTTTGTACTGTACTAAATATTTATGAGTAATTCAATAATAATCCAATAAACAATAGTATAACAAATCTTATCAATAAGTTTTAGATAACCCTCATCTTATCTTAAGAAAATAATTTTAAAACTAATGATGGTTTCCATTCATTGCCTAAAGTTTTTTGTGTTTGGAGTTCAACACAAGCTGAAACTCATTAATGTGTATGATATTAATTTCATTCAATATAATAGTGTGTTTTCTTTTTTCATTCTTACGGAATTTGATTATTATTGGGAAGCCAACAAAATCCATAACCATTTTTGAGATTAAAATGTTTGCCATAAAAGCTAAGATTTTAAGATAATTTGACTGAATAGTGATACTACTTAATTTCCTTCTCTGAATATGACGGTGTGTGGTATAACATAACAAATGACCATGCCAAAGTTTCTGTGTATTATGTTGTATACTTTTTTTTTTTGTGTCAGTATTTTGAGCGTGCAAACCCATACATACATTGCATGCATATCCTTTTCCAGATTCCAAGGAAATCGAGCTTCAGTAAAAAAGAAGGGAAAATTTTGGCGTATCTCTGTGAATGACATTGAAGTTGAAAATTATAGTGAAAAGGATGAAAAAGTGGGAGTTTGATTTTGAATGGTTGCCATATGAGAGCAAGTTCATCTGATTGGAGGGAGGCACACCTTTCAATTCAAATAAACAACCATACAACAGAATACGTACAAGTGTGGTGAGTGCAGATTCACACGTGCACCCTCCGTGGTGCTCATTTCGAAACAAAATTCAAGATATTCATTACACTTCTTAGCCTTCAACATTTATTTTCAACTTATACATATATTTATATAAAAAAAAGGAAAAGATGATCATCAACTTGTGTAATGTTAAACCTCTTTGATCTATTTTGTGCATAGTACAACGCGTTTTCCCAACTCTTCGTCGTTTTTAACCCAAAAGAGGGAAAAGCAAGCCCGTAAAAATAAAAAATAAAAAGTGTAGTGTGAATTCACTCATTCATCGGGTTTCCCTCTCCCAGGTATTTAGTCTTGACCGGGAAACCGACTGAGCCAGTTTCTCAATCTTCTCCGCGAGTTGAGGTGACAGTTTCTTAGCCGGTTTCCGCTCCTTCTCTGGTCGGAAATCGAATCCCAAAGCTTCCGAAACCTCTTCGGAGCTCCACCCCGCTTTTCGGAGCGAATCCGAAAATCTATCCGCTTTCAGAAGCAGAGCATCCAACAGAGCTTGATTATCCAACACCACCATCTCTCCCTCGAAGAATCCAGAAGCCGAAACCTCAACCATTTCATTTATATCTGATTCGCTCCACCCACCCGCTTTCAAGACAGACCCGATTTGTCCTATATATTCTTCCACCCAACCCGGAACCTTACTCCGCGGCATCTCGAAAAACCTCTCTGGTGACGAAGACGCCGATAACGACAACGAAGACGACGAAGAGTTTCTCCTCCGCTTATCCGTGGCGGCGTCAGTCCAGAACTCCACCCACCGCGGTGTCCTCCCGCCGGAGGCGTCAAGGCTCCGCCGCGAGAAACCCGCTGAAACAGAAACACCGGTTGATTTCTCGCTTACGGATCGCTGCTTCTTCAGAAGTATAGGATCCGCTTCGGAGCTCCGGAAGAGCGACTCGCGGTCGAAGAAATCGGAGAGATCCAAGCCGCAGCAGAAGATTCTGTTCTCGTCGACGAAGAAGATGGGGTTTCCAGCGAGGGAGGGATTGGACGGAATGTAGCAATGGTTGAAGATAGGAATCAACAGCGGCGCTCTCTTCAGCGCGTTCCGCGCCACTCGCAGCGCCTTCTCCGGCTCGCATGGCCTCGGACCCCATGACTTCGACCACACGGCATTCCTTGCGATCTGGAATGAAATCGCCGCGATCGGGAGGTCCAGCGAAGCGCGCAGATGCAGCCGCGCGCCGCCGGAGCGCCAGTCCGGGAATCCCGGACCTACGGGAAGCCCCGCAGCCAGGACGGCGCGGAGGTCCGGAGGGAAGACGAACCCGAACTCTGCCTCGGCACGTGCGAACTCCGCATCGGAGAGACCATGCTGCACGTGTATGCTCGAGTCCCGAAGGTGGTTTATGACTTTATCTGCCAAGGAAGCGAATGAAACGACACCGTTACGGACCGGGACAGATGAAGCCGCCGCTGCTCGAGCCGACAAACGGCGTAAACCGGCTACGTGAGCCGGATTTAGACCGGTGATCCTCCGGTCGACGTCCACCATTGCGGTTATATCGAAGTGTAGTGATAATTAGTGTGTTTCTCTTTCTCTCTCTCTTTGGTGCCTTTCCACACAGAGGACTTCAACTTCCATGCTTCTTCAATTTATAGCACCAAAACGGTGGACCCCACTTTCAGATTTCTTTTCTCTCTTTCCTTTTTCTTTCTCATAACCCATGTTTTGTCGTAAATGGTAAATAGGAAATTCCAAATTGCAAGGCGTGATATGAATAATAGCTGTTGAGCAACGGTTCATTCAGGAAACACCTGTGAGTGACTGTACTTTTTATTATTATTATTATTGCCAATGGTAATCCCTTAATCTTCTTGAGCTAGTTTTTTCAGTGATGAAGATAAAGAGATTTGGTATCATTGTTTTCACTGTTAGGTTTTTTGTATGGGATGGTTAAGTTGTGATTTTAATTATTATTAGTAGTAAGCATGCATGACTAATGTTTGGCCCACTAGCAATCATGTTTATGTTTGGCGGGGGATCTTAAAGCTAAGCACACAATCATCATGGCACATTGGTGTGTTGTACTCTAACGTTAATCTCTTCTCTTTCCTTTTTTTTTTTCTTACTTTCATTTCTTGCTTCTAATCTTTTTTTTCTTTCCGCCATGTTCGAAGAAAAAGTAATATCCAACTAATGATTAGTGATTAAGAATTAGGTTAACGAGGAGGTGTCTCTTAAACAGAGGGCATGGTTAATTCTGCATTTAAGTGGCCTCCCATCCCAAGTACCAATATCTGTTTTACACATGATGATGATGAAACTACTATGTTTGGCGTTGTTAACTCCCATATGCTACCACTACTATTTTCCTGTTCAAATATTGCCATGTTTTTCCTCTGCCTCCATCCAAGTTAATAAACAAACCTATAATTTATCAATAACCATTCTCAGATTGAAGTTCAGCCTCCTTTAAGTCAAACATAAGTTATACTTAATTCCTTGTAATTTAGTAAACAAATATTTTAGTTATGTTACGGAGATTGACTACTTTTAAATCCTTATGCTCTGTTTCCTCACTACGTTACTGTCACTTTATCTTTTTTTCTATCTATTTTGCAATCGAAGCCTCCGTTAGAAATTCACTTCTCTTTATTTTATGGTTTTAAATTATAATTTGTTGTAAATAAGTTTAAGTTTAGCATTAAATAAAAACTAGAAAGTTAAATATTTTATAAAGTAAAAATTTCATAAAATTCAATATTTTAAAGTTAGAGATACTCTCAAATATCTTATATGGATTTGATTGAGTTTTATTGTTATTAAAACTTTTTTATGTATGTCTTGGAAAAATCTATAGATTTAAACTTTGGATTAATTATTTATAAAAGTATCTATATATTGATAAACCAAGTGATCCAACTATTCCTAAATAGTTAACTCTTCTTTATATTTTTTTATTTTAGAAATATTGAAAATGTAATTAATAATTTGGCATATAAAAGAAGTAAAGTGTTGGTTAAGGTGAGAAGGTAGCTGCGTCTAGTACTGTTTCCAAGAAGTTCACCGATTTAAAAGCATCGGTGAGAAGTTAGCATCACGCAGCCTCGCCATTAATGTGATGGTTCATCCTAAAAGGTGACATTGTATTTGGATTTGGAGGTTAGGGAGAATAGTAACCTCAACCATAACTATCACACACTCACTAACTCTACAAGAGGATGGGGTTGGTTGGTGCATTCACGTGGACCTACTTTTTTTTTATCTTCAAAGTCTTCATAACCTATTAAATCACCTCCCCTTCCAAAATTTTAGACAAAAAACTTAGTTAAACTAATTACGTTGTTTCGATGTCATTTTTAATTCAACAACAACAATCTAAAGCACTTTAAATTATTACATTCATGTTTGTTGAATAATATACCAGAGGGCTTAGTATGTGGAGTTTAGTGGAACTACATTGTCAAACTTGCAAAAAGAATGGACCGCGTAACTGGTAGGTTTTGTTTGTCCAAGTAGTACCCAAAAAGTTTGGGGAATCCTAGAAAATTGCTATCAAAATAGAAAAAAGTGATGAATTTATCTAGTTTTGGCACCGCCTTGTAATAAAAAAGCCGGCACTGATATTTTCCTTTTGTTATTTTTTTCTTAACGTCTCTCTGTAGCATTGGATGCAAGCACATGATGGCATCCTACAAGCATTTGTGAAAACTTTGATTATGGCCGCCCCAAATGTTTTTCCCACGCGACACCCAAGTTTTGTGTCAAATAAGAAAAGGAAAAAAAAAAAAGAATGCTTCTACTAATTGTTTTGTTTAAGGGATCATCATCAACGATGAGAAAACAACAACCTTTGGTCAAACACAGTTACGTGTCGAGAAATGAAGGAAGATGCATTTATTAAGCATGTTGCGACGTTTGAGCGAAGAAAGAGAGAAAGAACAGAAAAATGCACATGCATCCTGTTATTTTTTTTTTTTTCTGGTTTTATTTTGGACTTAAACCTCAACTGCAAAAGGTGAATGGAGATTTGGATAAAGTTATCCCCTTCTTCTACTTTTTCTTACTATGTGCGTGCAGTGCCCTAAATAAATAGATTTTGTGTGAAGAATTGTGTTCATAGCTGTTTGTTTTGATTTAAATAAGATGCCAAATTGCACACTAACGGTCACTTTCTGAGCCTCAGCACGTGACCGATTCACTCATATTCCACCAAAGATATTGGCGCAAAGAGAGGAAATTAAGTAAGGTAAAACAAAACAACTGTCATGTGAAGTTGGACCATTCCCATGAAAGAAAAAAACTGGTTTCATATGTTACATGATCGTTCGTTGGTAAAGGTGATGTTGGGTCAACGACTTTGTGTTACTTATTAAATAACATGCACATTGTTACTGAATGCTTTTTTACCCGTTTGTACCAAAATTGGTTCAATGTTCAAATATCTTGGGATTTTATATCATGACAGTTATTGAAAAACATCAACTAAAACCACTCTCTTAACGAGATATAAAAGACATAGACATAGATAATCGAGTTTTGTTTCAATAGTCAACTAATTTTTAATTTTGACCATTAAGGTATGACTATATAAATATATAGTCCGGAATTAATTAATGTTTTCACATTTGAAAAACGAATATTTGTTGATGATTTAAAAAGAAAAAAAAAATATACATAAAATTGTTATTGATATTGTATTATTTACTATAACATATAAAATAAAGGGCAGTGTAATAAGCAAAACCCGAACCCACTTGAAAGCGTCTTAGTTTGGAAGCAACTTGAAGGCCACTCATTCTCCTCATATCCTATTGTGAAGAATCTGAGTTTGTTGGACTTTTGGGGGTTTTCATGGCCCATTTTTCACACTTGCTTTTAAAAGAAAAGCCTCCACCTTTGGGAACCACCGTGCTGTTTTTGCTTCCTCATTGTACTTTTCTTGAGAGCAACACTTTCACAGCCTTTAGTACTATATATATATTATGCATAACTGTTCTTAATTTGTGGATGACGACGATCCATGTGCAACTTTCAAAAAATAATATCAAAATTTTTGTTCTTGGCCAACAATGCAAGGTTTGATTTAGCAGGGAATGGAATGGAACCGTAGCCACAAAGATTAGGAATAGATGGGAGGGTTAAGACTTTTGAGGAAGGCATGGACCAGTTAGCATGATCACTGACCTTATCGTAAGCTACAAAAGAAGAAAATGTAGAAGGAAAAAGGTCTAAGATTTGTGGTTGAGTGAGTGAGGAAGCATTTGGAGATTCTCCACACCTGTCGTGAGAAAGATGAAATCTTCTCGTGAAAGTGGATTTGGTGGGCACAAAGAACAACGTAGGGGTCCATGCATGTACCAAATGGAGGGTGGGGGTTGTGGCCTATATTGTTTCTTTGTCTTTCTCAAATTAACCAACAACTCCCAACATTTTGTTTCTTAATCACTGATTTGTCAACAAATGACAACCAATTTCTCAGTAACATTCCAAAATCTGTGTTCCGCTCTCGTTTTCTATTGTCTCTGTTCTTCACGTCTGAGTCTAACCACGTTGGTGGGTCAAGAGAATTTGTTTTCATACATATATACCACTAATCCTTCTTTCTATGTCCATTTTGTTTACCATTAAGCAAAGTTCTATTGAAAAAAGAAGAAACAAGAAACAAAGTGGTAAGTAATGTGATTTGGAGACAAAAAGTTGGAGTTAACATCTGTCGGCTTGTCATCTGAACGAACGGTGAATTGAGAAAGAAAAAAAAAAAAAAACTGATGACATTTTCACTGTAATTCACAACTACTTTAGTACTGCTACGTCACAGTGACAAAGCTGGTACTTGAGAGCAAAGGTGTTATACTTTATTTATGTACGAAATGCAATTTTTTTCAATTTCTATGTGTAAAGTAGTTTTAGTCCCATAATATTGAGACAAAAGCTAAAACTTTTGAAATGTAAATTTATATATTAAAATATACATTTATCTTATGTATAATGCATCACCTAAACTATTAAAAAAATTCTCTGAACTAAAGAAATTACTGTGGTTAAAGTAAATGTTTTCAACAAAGTTGGTGGATGGATATTAAAAACTAGGTTCTGCTGGTGAAGGGAAATGATGAGAATGAAACTAGGTTCTGCTTACTGCAATTATCAATCAAAATGATCGAGCGAGGATTTCTCACCTCTTATATCACACTCACAGAAAAACCAAAATGACGCAAGAATGATGTAAAGGTGCACTAGTATTAGAGTGAAGGTAATTTGAAACAAGGGTTAGAACATAGACCAAATAATTGAGATATATGCATCCATCGAAATGACTCTATCTTTCTCGAAACAGATAAAGCATGGAAAATGTAGTTTCTATTTGATACACACTTATACAGTGTAATATATTTATTAGTTTTAGAGTACAAGCATGTGATGATAGGAGATTCATCAGATGTGAGTGCATGCCTAATAAAAGAGAATATAATGTGTAGGGTAAGAGCCTTTACCTACTTTTTCTTCAGTATTATTGAACAGTATATCAGAATATATATAAAAACACACATATGTACCAATTGGGACACCAAATATAGATTAATTAAGCCGTCCAAGAAAAGATACGTCACGCCATGTGCTTCACTTATATAAATCTTAACCTATTTTATGTTAATTAACAGGGTCAAGCTAGTTAAGGGTCTGAAAGAATATAAAGTTTTTGAAAACATATAATTAGTGGATTGTGATTAGCTGTTTCAGGTACATATATATATATATATATATATATATATATATATATATATATATATATATATATTTCATATAATCCACAAAAAGGTTTAATCATTTCAAGTAAAGAAAAAAAAAAGGAAAGAAAAGTGGCTAAAGATGCAATATAGGTTTCTTTTAGTTAAGGCTTTCTCCTTGTCCAAGAGAAGTGTTAGCTAGGTAGGTGTGTAGCCATAGTTGCTAAGATTAGATTGTGTTTTAAACAAGATTTGTGAGCCCTCGTGTGAGAGTAAAGATAGTGTTATATATTGGAAAGTGTTGTCTGTGAAAAAAAGGTATTAAGTAAAGGCGAGAATAGAAGGTTAAAGGGTAAGAGGCGTGGGGCGTGAAAAGGACAGAATAAAGTGAGGTTTTAGACGTGAGTTTGATGGCATAGCTTTAAGATGGATGGATGGATGGATGAGATACTGGAAAATCCCGTGTGGTTCAAGAAATGCTCGAGAGATGCGAAGGACAAAGAAAAAGAAAGTAGCCATAGCAACAAATTGCAATAGCTTTCGGTAACTCATTAGTATTTCCATATATAAACAAATATCTTAGACTTCCTTTTCCTTGCCCTACAATACAACTATTCACGGTAGAGGTAGAATGGAACCAGTTTACTCAATTGCATGCATCCCCACTTGCCTTTTTTATGCTAACAAATAATATCACAGCTTGGTCCACGCACACAACATAAAGGGTTATCGGAAAGCTAGAAGCTTGCGTGAAAATTTTTGAATAAACAATACACTTTTTATCTTATCATCACGTATCTCATATTTATATCATCGATTTTTTCATTATGTCATCTCTCTAATTACTGATCCTATAACAGTGCGTGCCTAAACTCAAATGATTATCATCTTGGCAGTTTCAAACTGTTGCAAAAGCACTGCTTTTTTAGTTTTGTGGCTTTCATATCCCTATCCCACCTTGCATTTTCTTTAGTCTGCTTCAATCTTCAATCTCTGCCACAGTTTTATTTTCTTTCACCTGCAATCAGTTCCTATATATCCTTATCGCAGGTAAATTTGGTCAAAAGCAAATTACATGAGCTTTTGTTTGGATGGCATGACACAATGAACATCCATAATTCAATGGAGAAATAAGAAGTCTCGGCTTATCTTGGACAGTGGACACTGACATAAAGTTGCCACTAATTTAATGTGCAATTGGTTTTCATCAGATACTGTTAACTGTCATCGTCAGTTTTACCCAACCATCAACTTATACTACATCATCCAACAAAACGAGGAGGGGAAGACAAGACCAAATCCGACTCAATTCGATGATAAACATTTTCTTAATCCAACCAAAGGTTTGTAGTAAATAATCCAATGATTTCATTGTACAATTATTCTTTGCAACAGTTTGCAGATACCACAAACTAAAATATCAGAAAAGATGATGCGCAATTGTCATCCAAATTGTCCAGGACTTCAACCACTCAACCGACTAATTTAACTTTTCATCTTAAGAAGTTTTAACTTCAATTGAATCTTACATAATTGATTTGTAAATAGAAGGTTTGAATATAGTATAAACGTGAAATCTTCCATACACTCCTTGTGACGAGACATTAGTATGATCTGACAGTCGATAACATAATAGGTCTATCAAACAATAAATCTCGTTAATACAAGTTTTGAATAACTTTAATACACAAGAAATTCATATTTGAGAGGAGATTTGAACTTTAAACCTAACTTATAGTTTCAATTAGAAAACAAGTGCTTAATAAAACTGACAAGATGTTAACTCACAATATGTTTGCTGATGCAATTCCTTATAGTAACCGATAACTATGGATAATGGCAGTGGCACCGAAAAAAGCTAAGTCATGGAAATCTCATGACTTTGATTGGGAGGTTCCTGTGTTTTGCTTTTGAGAACTGTCGAGAAATACACAATTGGGAATGAACTCTGTTACGTAAATTTCTCAACAAGATCTGCTTCTTTCAAACATTTGTAAGTATTTGAAACATTTGGTTACACCTACTAATTTAAAGACCGTGAAGAAATAAATTAATACTGAATACCCACATGATATTCTCATGGGAATTGATGTCATGTGAAATTCATATATGTAATGATATGTTCCACAGCAGAAAGTGCAAAATTATTGGACGTCGCAGAATTTTATATATTCATAGTATTACGTTAACTCATTAAAAACTTTAATCACAAAATTAATTTCTGAAGAACTTAAATCTTCGATGTGTTTATTTTAAGAAAATATGAGAAAAATAGTCCACTACAGTTGACTTGATCAGGATCAATTACAAATGAGAGAAATGTGGAGAATTGAAAACAGAAGAAAATGGCACTTCCTCACTCATTTTAATATTAAACCAAACGGAGGAAGAAAAAGAGACTTTAAGGAATGGGTCCATGGGTACAAATTTCTCTTTCCCATTTGTCAACATTCAATCACTCTTTTCAACTCAAGGGGAAAAATGTGCTTCATTACATTCAATTTCTTTATTTTGACTTTTAAATGTAACTAATATTTTGGGGGAAAATTATTTTTATTCTTATCCATCTAAACAATATTTTTTACTCTCTTTCTTTTTTTACTTTTGAAAGTGACTTGTAACCCGAAAAAATCTTTGATCAAACAAAGTGGTCAAGATTTCATGTATCATCAAAGTAATCTCTGCTACTGTTACGGATTTAATCTGTCACTATCTTTGTAATTCCAAAAGTAAAATTGTGAAGTTTTACTAGGATTAAATTGATAATGAATTTTTTTTTACGCGAAATAATTTAATGTTGAAGTCATTAAAGAGTTAAACGTATGACAACATAATAATTGAAAGATTAATTTAGTATCATATTTTTTTTGAAATGTAATTTATAATAATTTTATAGGCCTGATGTTCTCTTTTCTTCTTTTAATAAATCTAAAATATCTCTTATAAACACATCAAAAACTTTCCTTTGTTAAGCAAGGTGCTTTAATGTTGAAAAATGTCTACAAGTTTTCTTCATATATCCTCCTTACACTTCTTTTGGGGCTTTGCTTTGTGACTGTGAAAGGATACATTCAGATCTAATTCTTCTTTTACCTTTATTATATTTACAATCACCCAATACAATAAAGAAACACAAAAATAATTTTAACAAAAAAATATTAAAAGTAATGATACTTTATTTTTTCTCTACACTGTCTCAATTCCTCCTCAGTTTCTTCATTTTGTTGTTAATGTTTCGTTGTTACCTTACATATAGTTCATTGTTGTGAAAGAGATATATTTTTCAATTGTTATATAGTGGTGCATTTTAGATCTGTGGACAAACATTCTTGACGGGGCGTGTCATATAAGATCTTCTAGATTCACCTGTCTGAAATTAATAGAAACATATTTTATGGTTATTTCAAAACCTGTGATGAATTAGATACTCCCAAAATCTATTTTAGACATTTCGTAAGTTGTTTAAATTTCTGTGTTGTAGTATAATATAGAATGCATTTATAAATAGAGTAACCCTTAAAGGAATTATTGTATTTTTTTAATAGTTATAATTTTTTTTTTCAAATTGTGGTAATCGATATAATGTTAAAAACCTATTGCCTCGTTACATACGAGAAAGTCAGTGAGACTAACTAATCAATATAGCTAATAATCAATAAGATGAATTGGTAAAAAGTTGTTTGATGAAATTTATTTATAAAAAAAATTGTAATTTTAATTTAGTCAACAAGAACACTTGACTTAACAATTAGAAATTTAATGTATAAAAATATTGATAGTAACTTTACCGAAAAGCAATTTTCTATCTATAAATATAACTACTTTTATATTAGTTCAATACCATAAAAGAATATACATTCCCATTGCGTGATACTTTCCATTAAATCATAGCACATTAACGATTCACGTCATCACGTTAAATCAAATTAGGAATAAGCAATAATTATTCAAACAGAATGAACTATTTAGAGTTTAGCCTTATCTTGAGAAAAACAAAATACTTCACCAGAATAACATTTAATTTAATTATACAGGAGGACGATATCTTATGCGTAATAATGTTCATCAGCTCAGCTGGTAACGGTATGAGTTCTATAATAAACAAATATTTATCTATGTTATTATATATATAAATATACATACATCTTTTAATTTATTTATTTTTTAAATTAATAAATAAAAATGTATTTATTTATTTAATAAAATAAATGAATTCTATAATAAACAAATAGTTATCTATGTTATTATATATAGATATACATACATCTTTTAATTTTTTTTTTTAAATTACTAAATAAAAATGTATTTATTTATTTAATAAAATAAATAGTTAAACATTTTTTTTTCTATTTCAAAATAATTAGAGACTTTTTTTAAAATAATCACTACATAATTTTTAATAGAATTCATACAAAATTATATATATTTTAAACTTTATTGTTTTATTATTATTCTTAAAAAGTTATATATTTTTGAAAATAATATAATTTTTAGTATAGTAAAAATTAGTTTTCGCTATGTAGAGTAACGGAGGATATCGGATATTTTGCCTAAGAAAATTAAAACTAGTTCAAGGTTTTGGACAACCAACGGCACTAAGTCCAATATTCGTGGTACTGGGCTCAGTTGCTATCAATGCCCCAAGTTTACCCATACTCAACATATTTTTGAAGTTTCCCTCAATCATATATATATATATATATATATATATATATATATATATATATATATATATATACTAAAACTTTTGGAGATAAAAAAAGTAAAACTTTCATGTCTGATTTTCTTTCTAAATGATTACATTTCCATTAAACTGTTTATCAAAAATGAATTAGCCTTAATTTTCACCAAATATTTAAGTTCCATAAGTTAAAATAAAACTTCAATAAAAAATCACTAATCTTATTAAATGATTTAATGCAACAATAAAATAATATTGTAATAAAAATAAAATACTTGCCTGATTTTCAGAAAACCTAAATAAATATTATTAATCATATCTTTTAACCAAACAAAAATTAACCATAGTTAAGAAGCAGAATTTCCTGAATTCTTTCTATGTGATAATAGGAAAATATCTGTTTCAAGGTTTGAAAGGGTTTCTAACTTACATTATAGTTAAAATCATTCTTTTTTTTCTTTCAAGGAACCTACGTTGTACAATTTGATTCAATAAATATGCACCTGATACGAGATTCGTGATAACAAATTATTCGATATACATTAGCAAATACTGAAATGACATGTTCAGAAAGGTAGCATACCGCTGCTGCTTCAACACAACTCAACCAAGAGAGTTTTACGCCATATATTAATAATATCCATACTATAAACAAATGAACACAAACTTCGTCAGCCTTTCTACACGCACACAGCTTTGCCTCAGTGCCTTGATCTGTTTCTTATCCTGAAATTTCATCTTCTAAGTCAGTCTTTCATGATTTAGAAGATCTAGCATAAATTTCACGGGACAGGCAAATGAAAAACAAAACACTACCTAGGAGATCGAGAATAAGGAGACCGAGAACGTGAGCGGGAACGGGTGCGAGAAGGGGACCGGGATCGGGAGCTAGAATAATATCTTCTGGAACCTCTGCTTCTACTAGGACTTCTACTGTGCCTGTACCTTCTGCAAGTGTTCATATCATTCAGTATTAGCTAACCAATAGGAAAACGCAGTAAAACTCCATTTGCTGAAAATAAAATTTCTACTGATGGGTACTAATTCCACTAATTACTAATCTTAAAAGTCCATCAATACATATTACCTAAATGCTACAAACAAATTACAGATCCCTTGAGTATTCAAGGTCCTAAGATGTATTACAGAACGGACGCAATTCCCGTGAACGAGGAAAGGCAAAAGACAGTTCTGATTGAAAGAAAGTCATTCTGATGAGCAGTTTAGATTAGACAGCAATATTGGGCACGAAAAATTGTTCTTAAATGTCAAGACACGACATCAATTTGCACAAATATAATATTAGTATAGATTAGAACTGGCGACAACACTTGCTACAACCGGATTTGAAATACCTAAAAGATAACTTGACACCTGAAAATAACAAGAATTACATTACATCGGGATGGAGGAGCAGGAAGGTAGCTATAGAATTTATATTATATCCAATAAAAAACAACATCCTTGACTTCAAACCACAAAAAGTTGCCTAGTTGGTCTAAAATATAATGGAGAGGTGAAAACTGATGTTACTCAAGCAATTAGACCAAATTCTTGCAGGCTGACCATTCCATTAAATACAGGGGTAAACTATTTTATCTGTGAGTCCATTAACAGCACAAAAGCATCTAACATGTGCAAAGTGAGTTTCAAATACCTTGGAGGGGAACGGCTTAAACTCCTGCTGCGACTGCGGCTGTGCCGTCTATACCGACTCAATCGGCTTGTTTCTGCAAGTTTTTCCTGCCTCTGCCGTTCCTGTTCCCTTTTCTTGGCTAGTTCAGCAGCAGTATCTTTCTTAACTGCACAGGCAAACAATTTTTAACATTAGAAACCGATACAAAATTCACATAAAAACTGCTATACTTGCTCCTGAAAAGAATTAGTGAAATGCATATAGAAGACTTCTTTGATCTGTAAATAAAATAAATTATGCAAGCAGACATACTTTGTTTGTTTAGTTGTCTGTTCATGATTCTTTTAAGTCTTTCTTGAGGAGTTTCTTTCTTCTCCCCTTGTTGTTTTAAGGGACCTCCAGAACCACCAGCCTTTAATTTTGCTAATGCTGAAGAAGCACTGTGGATGGGGAAAAGAGAGCAACAATTAAAAAAATAAATAAATATTCAGAATATTTACATTTTAACAAAAGTGAAATATCCATTTTTAAAACCAGATAAAATAAGCTGAAAGAAATTAATAATAAATAAAAAAATTCTATTGTGTCTTTGACAAGATGACAGTGTAACTGACGCAGACCAAACTTGATACAAAATTTCATGCTCAGTAGAGAAGATGGAATTGCAAAAACCATCTACAATATAAATGTCCATTTGCATGTACACCGTTGGGTGATGGCATACCTTACTGATGGCTTCGCAACTTTAGTGCCCTTATCTTTATCAATTGATACACCGGAAGCAGGATCAACATGCAATGCCTCCAGTATGCAACCAGATGAAGGCCTGCAAAAACAGTGGAGGTATCAGATAAAATACTTGCAAGATTTCCATGCAGCTCACAGGTGAGTTAGTTATGCAAAATTCATTTCAGGGAACAATGAGATTCAAATAGGAAGCCTCCTCCCTTCTCCTCTTGGAAGTTACCCCAACAAACCTAGTCCTGATCTATTCTAAACCACAAAAAATTGCCTCAGACAACAATATGGGAGATATGCTGCGCAGAGAAAAGACTGTCCAATCTATCTTGGCAAGAATTAAAGGTCCAGTGCTCCGACCGGTTTAACATATCAACTTGAGATGTAGGAGATCGTGGTGGAGAAAATCCTTCAAGCCGGGGTTCATCTGCTGCTCCAGAGCTCCCAAATTCAGTTATGTATTCTATTTTAGGTGTCCTTGGTTTGCTTCGGTGAATATCATCAGAATGACTACTACGTGAATAACGCCTTGAGTGCGATGGAGAGTAGGACCGTGATCTGGACCTTGACCTGCACAAAGAAATTGACAAAAAACACTTAATAGAAGTTCCTTTCCAATAAGTACGAGTAATGGGGAAAATGGATATATGTACAGACATCATTCAGATAGAAATGGAGAACCGGTGGCATACCTTCTAGATCGAGAATAGGCTTCATATGTTGGACTTTGCCTTGATTCCCTGCATGTATATATTGAGTTCAAGATTATGAGTAGCATGGAAGAATAATCAGCAATCCCATTTGTTAGTAGGAGTACAATTTCATATATTCTTCGCTCAATCTGAAGGATGGAAATATCAGTTTGTCTACCGGTAGGGGTCATGATGCAGCACACGAGTTCCTGATATCCGTGTGGCTTCTCTCTCTCTCTCCCTTTCAATCTGAGAAGCCTTCCTTCTTTCTTTACGACTTAGCTTCCTCTACAAAATTTATAATATATCATCATAAAACATCATCCAAAAGGTCATCTACAAATATGAAGAACTAAAACATCTTACTGTGAACTTGTGCACTTACAATTGCAGGGTCACCTTTGATCAACTCCTTTTGCCTTTTCTCTTCCTCCTTTGCTTTCTTATCCATGTAGACAAGCCAACCATACCTTTTAACCCCATATTCTTTAGCAATTATTTCCATTCCTTCATCATTGCTATCATCACTATTAAAATCCTCATCATCATCATCATCTTCATCTTCCTCATTATCATTATCATTATCATCATCATCTGAAATATGGGTTTCTTCTTTTCCATTCCCATCATAAGAAAACCCAACCTGTGAGTAGGATCCTTTACTTGCAGAAGGCTGTGGTAAATTAGATCTACAGGTGTACATACATAAACAAAGTAAGATCATCTGCTATGAAGTATACTAACTTGACATCATATAAGGATACAGTTGTTATTACTAATTGCTAAGGTTCAGTTTTAGAAATGGAACAAAAATTATAGCATAAGTAATATAAAAAATAAAAAATAAAAACTAATATTCCAAGACACCAACTAGAAAGACAGAAACAAACATCAGGTCCACAGTAAAAAAGCTACAAATAAATCAAGCAACATATTTTCAGCAGATATTGCTTACATATAACATTAAGGATTAGGAACTTAAAAATTAGTATGTCGCATACATGATGCCAAGTGACTAAAATATAGTTGAATATGCATGAAAGGAACATCATCCAACCTGTCTGATGTAAACGGGGCAGCAGCCTTGGCTTCCATCTCTTGATTTACATGTTGCAAAGCCTCCTCGTCAGTAACTGTTAACATTAAAAACCTAGTTTGTAAATTCAACCTCAAAATCAAAAACTAGAAATCAGACCAGCCTGGAAACCTTTTTGTATCTTATTCCTTTATCATGAATGAACATCATTGAAATAGATTAAAAGACAAAGAAAAATCAATAATAGTAACAAAAACATTAAAGGTCATCATTACAAGAGAATCAAACACATTGTCGAGAAATAAAAAAGTACCGACATCCTCTACGGCGATGCTTTACTAAATCCCGATAACGCTCAAAATTAACAAACTCTTCTAACTCTTCTTCTTCTTCAGACTTTTCCGGAGCGCGTCTATGACTAGAATCGCGAATGAAATCAAGGAGAGCACGGCCATCAAATCTGCAAATGCACACATAGGATTCACATCAAAAGAAGCACTACTAATAAAATTCAATGCAATGAAGCAAGCGTGATTAATTAATTAATGAAATACACGTAAGAGAAGAAAAGGCTCGCACCTGTCAATCAATACATCCTGTTTCCCATTCCAAGGTATCCTGAGATACAAAAAATCACCACATCAACCTTATGCAAATTAATTAATCACAGAATACAATTGAATCGATTAGAAGCTTTGGAAACGGTGATCGAATAAAGATCAAGGTATTGAAAGAGAAGAGTGAAAGAAACGAACAGGCCCTGCTGATCCTGTGTGGCTTGGTAGAGAGCGTCGTCTCGGTAGGTTCGGCAGCGGAAGCCTACGAGTTGAATGGATTGCTGAGGATCGCCGCGTCTCTTGGCGAGGTAGACGGCGCGTCGCTGTGCTCTCTTCCGAGCTGCGTCCATCATGTCGTGGACTTTCTTCTCCGACCTTCTCGCCTCGTGCCACATCCTTCTTCTGCTTCCCCTTCTTCTTCTTTCTCTCCAATGCGGTTTGGAACCCTAATTTTGATTCCTGCAATACACACAGTGGCCTTGCACCTCGTGTCGTGCTCACAGAGTTTGCGCGGGTTTCATCCTGGACCCGGACTTAGTCCCCCACCTATGAATGTATGAATGGCCCAATCGAGGAAATTACCATAGCTTACTGAACCCGGTTCCCTTTGTTGTCACTTGTTCCATTTAATTACCTCAGGCCTTATCTTTTTTTTCTTAACTATTAATTAATAATTAATTTTATAACTTTTATAAACTTATGGGAAAAATGTTTTTTATTTGTGATCATTTAGTTATATAAATTATCTTTTATTATAGTTTTCAGTGAACTAAAATGTAAAAATTAACGTGGCATTTAAGTTTTTTTTCGTAAAGCACGACTTTGTTTAAGAATAACAAAAAAATTATAGTGATGATGTTTTTTGAAAAAATTATATATATATATATATAACTAAAACGATATTTAATTTCAATTGAATGTTTTAGCTTGACCATAATAACTAATAAACTTTAATGTAAAGTTTAAATTAATAGTTTTAAAAAAATATATGATTTATGTTTAATTTGAGTTTGAAGGTTGTTGAATAATAATAATAATAATGAATACATATTTCTTAAACTTTAAATAATATTAATTGCTGTAATTTAAAATATATATATATATATATATATATATATATATATATATTTTTTATTTAAATCTGAATCTGAAATAATAAAATAATCATGATAAAAAATAAAATTTGGAGAAAATCGTAAAAATCAATACATTTTCTTAACTTGTGTGTGGAAATGATTAAATAATGTGAACAAAAAAATATTGATTAAAATAATCCGATAAGTGAGTCCTGTTCTTTAAAATAACTGTTCTGTTTTATAATGTTTTATAATGTAAGAATAAATTAAGGATCAAATTATATTTTAAATTTAAACAACATGTGTAATTAAGCTGTAAATTTTTTTAGACAGTTTTTTTTTTAGATAAATGAATAGATTCTATAACAAAATTCAACAAGATATTTTTTTATCGAGTCTTTCAATAAGACATTGGTTTCTTGTTCTAGAAAAAAAATATAAAATTATAAATTTAAAAGATTCGTAATATATTTAAATAAAACATGAATGTAATATTCTAGTTTTTGTTATATATGTTTTACTAGTTATTTGTAAACTGTACTCGTATATAATTAAATAATTAAAATTAATAATTATGAAATTATTTAAAAAAATAGTTAAGAGTAGTAATGATATTAAAATATAATATTCTATTATTTTACAATTAAAAGTTGGATTATAAATAAAATTTTCATTATACGATTTCTTACTTAAATGTCTAAAATCTCATTCGACAAGGATTTTGGATAAAGTAGATTTATCTTTTATTCTTTATCTGTCTTGTGAGTATATTTCTTGCATTTACATTTGTGAGGTAGCATCTATCCATGTAAAAGAAACTAGTTAATTGTAATAAATTATTTTATTTTAAATTGATGGATTTAGTAAGATAATTATTATGTTTCATTTGATATTTTTTTGTTTGTCAAGCTAGTTTGATTTGATAGAATTGTCCAATTTAGTATATCTTATAGTTAACTATAACTAACATAAGTTATTTTAAACTAAGAAAGAACTGCATAATAATCAAGTCAGACAGCTTAATCAAGTCAAAAATTTTAGAAGTGCTAAATTATAATTTTTATATATAAATTATTTTTTTCTAATTAAATAAAAAAAGCTTTTCAATTCATCTACTTAAACCATTTTCACACATCACTTATGGACTTTTCAACCTCTGATTTTCTTTTATTTATTGCATGCACACAACAAACCTATTATAATCTTCAATCCAATTTAAGGTTATCCTTAAATATGTATATAATGGATTCGTAATGCATATATCCATAAAATTTTAAAAATTGTAGCATGTGGATTTGAAAACATAAAATTCTTAAAATTTATAATTAAGATTATACTAATTTAAAATATATATATATATATATATATATATATATATATATATATATATATATAATTAGGGTTCAAACTAATTTAGGAGAAATATCATAGAAAAATCATAAATTTAAGATATATAAATCATAATAAAATATTAATATTGATTCATGAGAAATATTGTCATAATATATTATTAATCTCTCTATTCTTCCAATTTTCGTTTTCTGATTTATCTCGATATTTTTTGTTTTCGACTCCCATACTTTCTTAATGACTATTGAGAAAGTATAAGAAAAAATCCTAATCATTTAATTAACAAATATCCATCAAATTAGTTTTTTATTTTATTTTATAAACAATAAAGATCTATAATGAGTGATATATATAAATAAAATGGTAACAAACTTTCTTAAACTTAATATAAATAATATAATAATGTATAATATATATATATATATATATATATATATATATATATATATATATATATATATAATAAGATTAGAAAAATTTGGGGGAGTTAGTGACTTTCCACATTTATACAAAACATTAGTAAGGGTGATAATATGGACTGACCTGACTCACTTGGCCCACAAAATGCAGGTCAAGCTAGCCTGTCATGTATTTTCAACATTGTATGAAAAGTTTGACTCGTTTCACATAAATGCAGACTAATAAACCAATTTGGTTTTTCTTTTAATTTGTTATCATACAACTTTCAATACTCATCAGATCGAAGAACTTTAATAAGAATCAAACAAGAATTTTGAAGAATTAATAATAAATTACTATTTTATATGTAAATTAAATTAAAATTTGTTAGTATTTTTTTTAATTTACCGCAAAAAAAAGTTGTAGGTTTTGAATATATATTTGATCGTCGTTTTGAATACCTAATAATATTAAAAAAATCAAATATATAATAAATTAAAAATAGTGGATATCAGACTGTAGACTACATCCTGTAGTTTTATAATCAAAAATTCAATTTTAAGATTATATATATTTAAGAAATAACGCAAGTAAAATAATATATTATTTCTTATGACATGTCATGTCATCTATAGGGATATCCGTACGTATATGCTAGATTAATCAGCAACAGGGATAATAAGAATAGGGCATGTAGGTCCTAACACTAGATATTATTTCTTTCTTGTGGTTTTCATGGTTTTGGGATGTGTCTCTTAAACTACCACGTTGGTTTGCACCACTAAACTAAAGTCTGCTAAATAAAATTAGTGTTTTTTCTGTGTGTTACATCGTATTCAATTATTGTCACTCATGCTTTCGCAATTTGATGATTTTATATTTTTTATTTCAATAGTTTGGAATATTTCGTATATTCGGTTAAATAAGTTTTAGGTTTTGAATATATATATATATATATATATAAATAAGTATTTAATAATATATTTTAATTATAAATATAATATGTAATGTTTATAAATTTTAAACAAATTTCAAATAACTTTGACCTGACCTGATCTCTTGAAAATATAGTTAATAGGTTATTTGTCATAATAATTTTTACAAACCTACAAACAGTTTAAACACGTTACCTATTTCAGCAATTTTTGAACAAAAATTATTTTAACAAAAATAACTTAAATTTTTACGAATTGAAATTATTTCATATACAAAGTAATTTTAATTTATGAATTAATTAATTTTTTGATGTTAAAAAATTTAACAAGGCAGCTTATAAAATATTTTGTGCAAATAGTTTTTCATTTACAAAAATTTACTCTATTTTTCGTTCTCTTTTTATATTTAATAATAGAAAATTTTTATGCTATTTTTTTAAAATAGATAATGTTTAATAGGATAAGCACAAAAGTATGAAATATATAAATATAAGATACAATTTTTGTACCTGAGAGATAGTATAAAGTTTTACTTTCCTTTTTAATATAATATTTATATTTGATATACAAATCAAAAGAAGACGTCAAGTTGATTTTGTTATCATAATGACGACTAAGAAATAAACATACACCAAATAACATATAAAATTCAAAATTTCATCTATAAATCCATGGTTAAATTTTTCAAATATTAATGAAATTATCAATTAACTTTCATTCGAAGGCTAGATTAAATATGTTTTTAATTTACATATCATTATATTGCAGTCTTAATTAAATTTTCGATTCAGATGTTGCTAAAATAAATATTATTTTCACTAAATATGCTGATGCGTGAACAAATGATATAAAAGTTAAGAGGGGTTTTAGTTTGACCAGATTGCTTATGGATAACTATGGTTAAAGTTCAGAAGGAGATAATAAAGGTTTACATGTACTAGTTTTTTTATACAACATTAAAAGTTCTGTTAATAATTCATAAATATTTTGTCAGACTCAATAATCTTAAATAAATATAAGTGATAACATGTGCAGTTTAAAATAAATAATATCACTTTCACTTAAATGTGTAACTAATTTAAAAATAAAATATTATTGTAGCTAACTTAAATTTTATAAAAATGGTACACTTAAGAATGGTTCATCGAGAGGGGAAGAAAAAGAAAAGAGGGAAAGTATCTTCACGATTAAGAATAGAAACTCAGGTTAATAATATATAGAGATGAAATAAAGAGCCAAATTGAATGTTTACATGAGTAAGTTGTGGCGTCTTTGTGGTTGGAATTGACAAAGTAAAATGGCGCATGTATATAGTTTAATCGATGTAATCTTACTAGTGGACCACGCATTCATACTATGCGAATGAAACTATAAAATATAATTTCTTTTAACTTATTATTATTACAATAATGGAAACATGCATGGTTAACAAGAAAATTTTCTGGATCCCAAGTTCCCAACACGTCATAGCCAGAGATTGCTTTTAAGGTAAAGGATTCCATCAATAATGCATAATGCAAATAACAACATCCATATATCGTAAAATTGAAGCTCTTAAGTATAATTTAAAGATAATTGAGTATTATACCTAACTTAACGTATAGTTAATCTCGAAATAAGCATCAATTAATGTGAGTACCTGGAGCTTATTATTTCCTTAGTCAACAAGGCATTATTATATTATTATAATATTTGATTATTCTCTGCCAATGTATTAGTTGGACATATAAAATATGGTAGAATGAAAATATTTGTACGTCATGCAAGAAAATAAGACATAAGATTAAAAAAGAAAATATATGACGTGGACCAATGAGAGAGGACAGAGGTGTGGGTTTGATCCAAGCAGCTAAGAATAAAGCCTGTGGTGTCCCTTCGCATTCAAAAGCGCCGAAAGAGAGAAACCTAACAACGCCATAGCGTTCTCTAACTCATCGTGCGAGGTCCCTCGACCTCCGCACAACCCCAACTCTAAGGGGCTGTGCATGTTTTCCACGCCCATGTCGGAATCGGATGTCCACGCGCAGCCGCCACCCTTCCTGCTCCAGCGTCCACCGCTCCTGCAGTCTGCGCCGCCGCTCTTCAAGCAGCGATCATGGTCGCCGGATGTCTACCGTGACGAGGCCTGGCTCCGCCGCAAGGGAAACTGGAAGAACCGCCGCAGCAAGAGCGTCACAGACGAGGATGTGGACGAACTCAAAGCCTGCATCGAATTGGGCTTCGGATTCGAATCCTCCCCTGAGGTTGAGCTTGATCACCGCCTCTCCGATACCCTACCAGCTCTAGGTCTCTACTACGCCGTCAACAAACACTACAACGAATCCCTTGTCCCCAAGACCACACCGTCTTCCTCCGTTGCATCTGACTGCGAAGGCACTCCTTCTCCCCACGGCAGTCCCCACTCTACCATCTTCACCACAGGTACTTAACAGTTATCTGATCTATTATCTGTTTTCCATAAAAATCTCTCACATGTGTCACAATTATAAAAAGTTTGCATCCAATAATTTAGGTTATCAATTTTTTTGAGAAATATAGATAAGGACATTTAAATCTCGGTCTTGTTTAATATGCGTTGAGTGTGATTGAAGTGGATTAAGATATGACCATATCTTTGTTTGCTGAATCATTGCTTTGTTTGATGTGAATAAATTATGAAGGTGATAACCCTCAGACGGTGAAGACGAGGCTGAAGCAGTGGGCTCAGGTTGTTGGTTGTGCGGTGCGTCAAAGTTCTAGCTGAATGGATTATATGATGCGATGATGATCCTTGATCCGGAACCGAAGCAGGGTTGTGAAACCTAAATCATTACAATAGAAACTGTGATTGATATAAATGACAACTATTTCTCACCGAACTGAAGCGATGGCGGACCCTGTTTAACCACCCGATTGTGAGGGAAGCAAAGTAGGTAGTTAGTAATACATGTGGGGTGTCGGCAGAGCCTTGTTTTGTGATGTACTTGTGGAATATGTGATGACTACTAAGTTAGATCTATTATAGTATTGTCTATGTGATGTGGTAGAAGTACGTACATTTAGTTTTGTCTTTGTTTTTGTGTTTGTGGTGAGTGTGTGAAAAGAAAAGTGAAAAGGTGTTGGTTCTACTAGTGCATTTGAATCCAGTACTGTGTGTGCTGCTCTGCTCTACTCTGCTCAACTTTGGTATCTGTAGTTTCTCTTTCCTCTTGGATTTGCCTGGTAGCTTGGTTGGAGAAGCGAAGAATATAACTTGAACGAGGGATAGAGCTTGCTTTCTAACATGGACCTGGTAGCAGTACGATTCAACTTATGTCTTTCGTGAAAGGTAAGACAGGGAAGCTTCAAATTTCAACATTCTCCTGTTCGTCTGGGTCTGAGAATATTGCGCTGCTGGCATGACTACTTTGTGTTTCTTACCTTTTGTACTTTTAGCTAGCTTCCCTCTGTCATCACTTATTTTCCACCCATTTTCCAGAGACAGAGTGGCAATGGAATGGAAAGTCTCCAGTGTTGACTTTTTTTACGCGGAGACTGCCGTCAAGTCAATCCATTCCGACTAACATCAAAGAAATTGCAGTGACCGGTTATGTGTTGAACACCTATGTCACGAGAACTGTGCCATCCATGAAAAAATTGAAGGTTAGGATGAAGGCTAATGTTCGGCCTGCACTCATTTGAGGTGAATTTGGATGATAGTAATAGAGAGATAAGAAAAGTGAAAAAGATAATAGTAGATATAAAAAATGGTGTGGTTAAAAGAAAATACATTGAAATGAGAGTAAATTTATAATCTTGAGAGGTAGGGAATATCTGACTATATAATCTGGATATATCTGACTATGTAATCTGGATATAACAAACACAATTGAGTGTAGCTAGAAAACGTTATGAGTCATTTGCACGGAACATATGAACAAATCGGGAAAGAAACTACGAATCCATGGAAGTTTTAGCAGAGCTTGGAGTTTTAGCAGAACAGAACGTTGAGCTAAAACATATTGCAATATATTGTCCTTTCTCAACAAACCATAGTTTATAATTCTGCATGTATAAGTTACATGACTGTTCAGTGATATACCTATTTTTCTCGTGTTTCTGTGTACAGAGTTTTTAGTTTTGTAATTAGTTATATTTTGAACCGAAATTATTGACACCTGCAGTAATACGGTGTACCTTAAACTTAATAATGTAAGGATAATAATATTTTAATTTATCACTTTAATATTTTTAATCTGAATTTTTAAAATAACAATTTCACCTTGTTTCTTTCTTTTGTCATTCCTAACACCTGATTTATAATATGTATATAAAGTTTGACAAGATGCCTATGACTCGAAAACAGAACTTTCAAATATGTCATTCTTAATACAAACTTAAATTATTTGTTATTATTTTTTTATTCTCTGAAGTTGTCGTTTACATAATTCACTTAATTAATTTTCAATCTTAATCGACCATTGTTATATTCTATTTTATTTATGATAAGAATATAGTAAGTTAGTGTGTACCCCATCATTTAACTTCTTTATCCAATTATTTCTACTTCTTTTTGCTTTAAGTAAATATTCTCCTTTAATATTGACTTTTGATATAATATATAAACCTTGTTACTCAGACCACTCAAATGACTTAATAATTTATTTAGTTAGTAAGGAATAAATGAGGTTCATTTCAATTCTATTTTTTCTATAAAAATAAATAAATTTTATCACTAAAAATAAATAAATTTTATAATTAAAAATAAAATTGTGGATTAAATATTATAAAAATAAACAAAATGTAATTTAACGTTAGTATTATTTCACACCTCTTGTACTTAATGTCAAGTAATTTAATTTTATGGGTTTTTTTAGTGAACAATTTTTTTTTTATTTCTTAAATGCATGATTATTTTAAAAACTTGATTTTATATATCTTGATCTTAATCAAGATATTTTACATATTGTATCCCTCAATACATCGAAGTATGATGCGGTCAACTTTAGATTATAGTTAGAGTCTAAATTATATCAACTTATTTAATTACAAAATTTAAGAGGTCAACTTTAGATTATAGTTAGAGTCTAAATTATATCAACTTATTTAATTACAAAATTTAAAACAAAATTTAAGAGGGATGGTTCGAGAAGGAGTATTATAACATTCAACATGTGTCTGTAGTGTTCATATATATAATAACTTAGTCACGAAAATAATTATTTTACATAGTTTAAAATTTAAAATAAAATAAGCATAAAATTGTTCTTTGCACAGTACAGTATTTTATTATACATGTGAGTCAAATTGCATTGCATTATGTAGTTTCTCCAATTTTTATATGGTATTTATTAGTGTTCTTATTTGTTCATATATTCAATAATATTCAAATTTAAGAAAAATATTATTTAATTAAAATATTGTTTATAGATAATTATATTAAATAATTTGAACATAAGAATAATTATGTTTGTAATATTATTTGATTATGAATTATTTTTAAATGACGACAGGTTATGTTTAGTTGTTTTTAATTTTATGTGTAACGTACCATTTAATTAATAAATCAAATTAAAAGGAGATGTCACGTAGAATAATATGTTAAGCTAAGCAGTCCTGGAGTACAATCACAACTTCATACAGTAACCAAGGCACACCATGATGCCAAAATAAAATATAGAGAAATAACGAAAAAGTTTTCAAAAAAATAAGCCCAAAGGCCAAACAATACATGGGCAAGCCATTGCCCTAAAAGAAAAGTCCAATCAGCACAAGAAGTCCAGTCCAGGAAGACTATGCAGCGGATTCATCTCTCCCCTGTTGACCACGATTTCCTCTCGTATCTGCTCCCATCAATAAATTGATCATCATCGCAAAAGTAGAAGAACAAGCAATCAAACAAGCAAAGGGTAAGCTAGAGCCAAAAAGATTTTCTTCATGCAATCATGTATACTTTCACAGTCCAATAAATATACAACACCTAAGCCACCTAAGTCTGTTATGACTTTCAAATCAATACACTAAGACTCGACTCGACTCATCCGGATACATATAACCTGGTCGGATTCAGCGGATGCTTGCACTTGTGGTGGATACCTCTGCTCACCACGTGAAAATCGAATTCAAGAGTGAAAACTCCAAAACCTTTGCTCCGATCAATTTAAATACAAGATCCAAAACTCTGCAAAAGTAACAGAAGAAGTCAGGATCAGTTGTAGAACAAGAAATGACACCACCAGAATGGTCCCCATAAACACCCAATACAATATTTTCTTTTTGCAGCTGGTTAACAGAGTCATCACAGTTTAGCCTCAACTCCCAATGAAAGGTAGAAGAATATTACCCATAAGCTAAGAACCTTGGAAGAAACATGTCCTTTGATTTATCAACAATAAACCATGTCATATAAAACTCTAACCATCTTATAGTGCAAACATGCGGAATTGTCTCCATATCTCATGTTAAATTGATGATGAGTTGAATGAAAATTAAAAAAATATCATGGTTGCAAGGATAGAATATAAAAATTATATTTTGTCCTATTTGAAATTTTGATATAATTTGCTTTTTAAACTTTAAAAAATAAATTTATAACCAAATTGTGGTAAATTTTGTTAACATATCAAGCAACATTAGAGTTGTTTAGATCATTTGATATATTTTGACTCAAATGTTAGTTTAGTTCGAAAGAAAGACAGGTTAACACGTAAACAAAAATTAACAATATTGTGTTAATAGAATTATATTCACTCAAGTTTAGAAACAAAAATGTATCAAAGTTTTAGATAAAGACAAATTATAACTTTGAGTTCAAATTTTGAAACTAAAAATATATCTAACCAAATAATTTATAATAAATGTTACATTTTTTAAGACAATTTTCATTCTTACATATTAGGTATTGTATCATCCTTACATTTTTTTAGTAACACGCCTTTAATTAAATGAACTAAATCATCAACTCACCACTTACATGTTCAATTCTCATTTTCTTTCTTTAGTCAAAAATACATTGTAAAGTTATCACACTATATTTTTATTGGCCAGTAGAATTGTCCAAATATAAAACTCTTAAATTATACAAGATAGCATCAAAACAAGAAAATAACTTTTTATCTACAATGAAGCAATAGTCAATTTTTTTTTAACCTACTACGAGATATATAACTCCATTATCTAGCATAAAATATTAACTAGATGTTGATTTTAATTTTTGTATCAACACAAACAACAAAGTTTGAAGTATTACCTTGAAATCACTAATTTGTGTATATGTAAGCATGTCATTCTTTGCTATTTAAAGATACGTTATTAATTTATTTACATTTTTGTAATAGTTGACACTTAGATTAATTGACATCTGAACGTCCAGTTACAAATACAATGTTAGGTTTAATGTAAATTTGAACATACATAAAATTATCCATTGTCAAAATATTTGATTTTATTATGTTTCTCTTTAAAGTTTTTTTTTTTTTTGGAAATTGACTCAAGTGCAATTTATCACTATTTTAGTTATACTAGATGAATATATTTTTTTCTTTTTATGTTAAACCTCTCTATACTCTTTTGGTATGTAAGTCTATAAAAACAAAGTTAAAATGATTTCATATATTTATTTATGAATCCTAATGTATATAACATAAGATATCTCAACCATATACTTTTATATTAATATTTTTTGAGATAAAATATCTCAATGTAACATATATATGACCATTAGTTACAAGCGATATGATATTATATACAGTAGCGGATCTTGATCAATATTGTTGGGGGAGCCAAAATAATACGTTCAAAATTTATACATTTAATTATTGTCACTAATATAATAAAAATAAATACATAATTTAGTATAACGATAACTAAAAAAAAAAAGATTACAAATAAATATATGGAAGACTTGAATTTGTATACCTATTTAAAAAAAAATACTAAAAAATAAATTTTCATAATCTAATAAAAAACTGAGAGACGTAAATATCAAAAGAAAATTCGATGATAATCAAACCACACTTAAGATCCAGTTATAAAAAACACACAGTACAATATTTTTTCTTTTATGTTCATAAAATAAAAAATTAAT
>Ga0209589_1001398_pt1 | contig 39729 bp, 16 predicted proteins | sample CowpeawhiteBW_FD_187525 | JGI IMG/M metagenome (GOLD analysis project Ga0209589, IMG submission 187525) | Root nodule microbial communities of legume samples collected from California USA - Cow pea white BW (SPAdes) (version 2) | ecosystem: Host-associated > Plants > Roots > Nodule | place: USA...
CATTTTCCCTCCACCTGTTTGAAAGCCAGTATATAAGGGGAAAACTGTAAATAAATAATACTTTTTCCCCTTGTAGTATAGGAAATATAAGATGTACTAAACAATGCAAATATAAGATGCATATAGTATTGTGTGTGTATATATATATATATATATATATATATATATATATATTTGAATATTTGATGTATAATTTTGCTTTTAAATTTTATTAGTATATTATAGGAAATAATAATAATAATTAAAAAAAAAATATTGTCGCCACAAAAGGCTCGAGCAATAATGCAGGGGTTTATGCTTCCAAGAGTTGAGAGATCACCTTGGGTTTAAATTCCCTAGGTTCTAGAGAGCAGAGATGCATCTAGATCTATCAAAGAAAGTGCTTCCAGAGCAAAGATCCTGAGAAGTTCGAGATAAAAGAAAGGAAATTATAACCTAATAGATAAGGGAAAGCAAAAGCAATCAACCTTGCCCTCTAATCCAATATTCAACTCATAAAATCTTTTATTAAAACTTAAATCATAAGAGTGTAACAATTGTGATCTAATTGTTGTTAAATCTTTGCAAGTCCCTGTGGAGATGACTTTATATTACAATGAAACAGTACACTTGCTATAAACAGGACTGTTAATAAAACCTCATCACACCACTAAGAAATTTATAAAACAACTTATTGGGTGAGAATTTTCTCACTTAATGACCAAAACTTTCGAATTTTCAATTAATTAATATTTTGTCAAACACTTTATTTTTCCTTGCCTAATGACTTTGCTTAATTTAGAAAACACACAAAATATGACAAGGGTCTAGTTGGTTGAAATTGAAAATTTTCCTTTTCATTTATTATGTTTGACATAAAATATTTTGTTCCAAAATAACAACAAATTAAACCACTTTGACTCTATTGAAATATTCTAGCTTTCCATTACTCAACACATAAATCTTTCATTTTGAATTTTTTCTTTTGAATAAAACAATTTCATTTCAAATTCAAACATTTATATTCAAACAAGACACCTTCCTTTTGTAAAGTTAATTATTATGATCATATCATCTTCACATCCAGATAATTTATCTTAAGGTTCTATAGACATATAAATATTCCCCTTACATGTAATTTTTTATCACAAAAAAAAGTTATAGACTAAATAAGAAAACTATTCAAAATCTAGGGACTTATAGCAAAATATTCAAATATGATCAAATTTTAGTACTAGTTTAAACTCACACAGTCACTTTTCTCAGTTGATTCCACTAAGATCGATGGAAAAATCATAAAAAATAAAAAAATAAGAAATATTTAGAATATGTGAGAACTTACCCTGTTTAAAAATACAATCAGGTATAATTGATCTTTATCTATTGAGCTACCACAATAATCAAATCCTTGAAAAGGATAACAAGTTGAAGAAGAAGATTAGAGAAAAGAGAGATAAAATATTTGAGAGAGATGGGGAAGCAAAAGAAATGAGAGACCATTCCAAGTTATACATTATATTAAATTTATTTATATTATACACCATATAAAATATTTTAATACTTAATATATATATATATATATATATATATAATTTAGTATACAACTTTAAAATATAAAAACACGTAAGAAATTTTTAATTTTATTCATACTTTTAATAGAAATTAGCACAATTAATTGATATAAAATTTAATTATTTTAACGAGTTGAAATTAATAAAAACGTATATTTAAAATATTAATCATACAATAACATAAAAGAACTTGAATTATTTTATCTCTTTGTACATGTTTACGCATGAGAATACTCTGAAATTCCCGAAATACATTGACTCGTGTACATGAGTGGCATGTTACGTTTTACATTTGTGATATCTTAACTTTGTTAGAACTGATTGAAACTTCATCTCATATAAATTATACATATCAAAATTAAATATACATAAATTATTTAATTATTGTCGTTTAATTTTAACAAAATTTTATCATAAATAAACACAATAATATAAATTTATAATTAATCGGTTTCATCAGCATCTTTATGTTTTTAAACAAGTATGAAAGAAGTGTTGTATTTCCTTCTAAAGTAATATTATATTTATTTAATACTACTTAATTATTATTATTATTATTATTATTACTATTGTACTATATGGCCTATCGCCATCTCTAGCCAGACCATCGGTCAGGTGGCCAAGGATAAGCGGCCGCAAGCCGCCCGCTAGAGGCGAACCTTTTCTTGGACTGTTGATGTGGCAATATCTTTAGAGTGCTTTAAGGGAGCTCGTGACTGAATGGCCTCCACATTCATTCTAGTTGAACTTTGTTTCCACATTTATGAAGACAACCGTCAGGACGCATGGTCCTCCGGTTAGGCGGACGCACAAAGACTGAATCAGTAGGTTAGAAGTAAAATAAAGTAATACAAGTCAATAACCAAGTTTAAAAAGCAATTGGACCATGATTAAAAAAATCCTAATAAGATGCCATACCAAAAACTATAAATAGGAGCCTAAGGTAAGTTGGTGAGGACTTTTACTCGTATTTATTACATCATTAATTGATATCTCCCGATCGGACTAAAACTGACTCAAGCATCCGAGTCTCTGAGACAATCGTCCGACCAACCGAGCGTGAAGGAACAAAGAAACTGAACAAGAGAAAGAATAAAACAGCTAGCAGAGGAGAACATCAAATAGAAAGACTTAAGAGTAATTTGAGTGTTGAAAATAGGTGCTTGGTCCCTATACCCGAAACAATTATTATTTTACTAACATAGTTCAACTGGCATTAAACCAGATTCGAAGTTGAACCAATATCTTTAATAGGTTGCACCATATTTCAAGTTCAACAATGATATTTTAACTACTAAATTTTAACAACTTTCTCTTACAATATGAGGTGTCATCTTCTAAATGGTGTTGGAATATTGAGAATGAGAAAATGGAAAACTAGTGAGCCACTTAAAAAATGTCACCTAAGGTTGTAAGAGAAAGTTGTCAAAATTTAGTAGTCAAAAACTTTTTTTTTTTTTTAAGTTTATTGAACAGTGTTTCTCTTGCCATTTTTTTTATCCCCAATCGTGTGCTTCCCGTGTACGTTGTGCGAAGTGTTTTTGATGACTCCCACGTCAAATGCTCAAGAACTGCAATTTCCATGTTAGATTTTGTGCTTTACTTTACGTTTCCACCATTTTATTTATTTATCCACCTATAATAAACTTTTAAATGTCTCTTAAAGTAAACTTTAAACTTAATTTATCTTACAAATTGTAAAATAATATTTTATATTAATTTACATATTATATAAATTTACCTTATTCTTAGTCGAAGTAAAATATGAAATACATTCATTCGTAAATGATTGTGTCTAATTAGTTATTGATATTTTAAAAAATATTTATTTTCCATTATTACTTTTATTTACAAATCGAAATTATTGCTTCCAAAAGAAAAGAAAATTTATAAAAATAGTTTATTTTAATATTTTAGTTTTGCAATAATAGTTCTTTGATGTTGCACATGTATGTCGACTGCAATGAAGAAAAAAAAAAGTTATATATTTGTTTTGAAAATGTTCGTGTATCGTTGAATTTCAATTAAATTCTTTGTTACACATATCAGCCGTGTTTCATTAAAACATTACAGTCTATTTTTAAATATTATAAACATATTTTTATCATATATTCTTACTACTCTTACCGATCTTTCTAATATCGTATAAAATATTTATTAAGTAAACAGTTACTATAATATTGAAAGTTCGAAATGCAATAACATTTATTTTTGCTTTTAAAGTACTTATTGTTTTAACTTTACCTCTATTAAGGACAATAATAATATTTGAGGTTGTCATATAGTTTTATCAAGCATCTCGAACAATTAAAAAAATAAAATATACAAATTATTCTTAATCTTAATTCTTAATCTATGTAAAAATATTGAACCTACCAAAACACTAATTATAAAAAGAAAGATAGTTACAAACTATTACTAAGCATCTTTGCCAGTCCAACAATATTAATATGATTTTCATCAATATTTTTTTATTATTAAATCTTTAATCAGTTAAAACTCCTTCTTTTCTAAAATATATAATATATTCTCTAATCCCTCCATTATCTATAAAAAAAATGTTTTGAATAAAAAACTACTCTAATATTGAAATTTTAAAATCCACTAAATTCTTCTCCATTTATTAGATTGAAAGAATCATTTACGGATTTAAAATTAAATGCACGCTTAGTATGTATTGCGCTTTTATAGTATTAATTAAGAACAGAAAGTCTTACGTAAAAAGTTTATTGACACATCTTTATCACAAATCCCAAATATTCATACTATAATTTTCTACAAACATTTTTTTTGTATTAAATTTTGACTTAATTATTATGTTTTTAGTCGGGAATTCAGTATAATTTTTTTTTTCTCCTAATGTAAAACAAAATCAATTTAACATCTCAAATTCGAAAAATATAGCTTAAATTTGTAAACACTATAAATTAAAAAAAAACGATTTTTTTTAAAAGCTAATTTTAAACTTCCATATTCAATGTTTATAAATTAAATCACATTTATCTAATAAAATTCAGAATGAAATAAACCCTTTTAATCTAAGAAAGCATAACCAGATTCTCTGAAAACGTTTCAAAGTAAAAGCATTATTAAACCTATTGTTTTTTTTTTTAATAAGTGACAACAGTGATGAACACAACCCTCTTTTAAGTATCCCCTTCTAAATTATGGTGATAAAATAGAGTTTAAAATAGTAATATTTAAGCAAGACAAATTTAAAATTTGGCAATGATTGGAGTCAACATCTTGGATCTGTTCATAGGGAGAAGATAAATAAAAGTCAAAGCCAATATAAATAGGTTCTTCCATTGGACGGTTAATACTCACCAACATTACACCATATATTAAACACAAACAAATTAAAAAACCATTTTTCCCTTCATTAAAAAATTGTTTCATGTTTGTTCTCATAGTCAATGATTGCCTTTAATGCTGAATTTGGCGTTTAACCCGGTCATTGTCGGGTTCACATAGTTCCTTCATTTACTCACACAAACCCAAACAAATAAGAAAAAACCCTAATCTTTCTGAGAAGTGCAAGAAAAGGTTATCACACGTTGCAATATGTATACATTTATGTGCCATAAATTATTTATGGGTGTTTCCTTGAAATAAGGCATTGAAAAACACATTTTCTTCACAATTTTATTGTCCATTAGATTTTGGCTATGCAACTTGGTAACTTCTGTTATGAGAATCAGTGAGATATATGCCTTCTTTTATTGCATGGAGTTGTTTTAGTTTATATTTCTTCCAACAAAATGTACTCTACCAAGTGTTGTTATACAATAATACTTTCGTATAAATAAAACAGGTTACAAAACTAGGAATGAGATCAAAAGTTAAAAAAAAAAAGAAGAATAATAATCTAGAACTTTTTAGTGTAAAATATTTACCCAGTTAAGAGAATTATTTTCTGAGTAAATTTTAAGCAACCAGCTTCTACATTTAGAAACATAACTTGTTGGAGAATATCTTTAGCAACGTTTTTTAACCAGGGTGTTTTCACTACCTTCTTATATCTTTTAATTTATTTTTAATTTTGTTAACTTGTGTAACGTTACATTTAATGTACTAGTTGATATAATAACTCTTACTGAATTACATACCTTTTAATTTTGTAAATTTTTCTACTATCGTCTTCGTCTTCAAAATATAATAATGACCATTAATTTTAAAATTTTATAATATATTAAAAAGATTTTTAATATAGTAATATAGTATATTTTTAATACTCAACATCAGTAAAAAAAGTTAATTAAAAATCTATACTCTACATATAATATATAATGTATATTATACAACAATGAAAAAGTTTCTTGAAATATATACAATTAGACCGATAGAAATAAAACATGATTAACTCTCACGATCTCCACATTTTTATCTGCAATACCATGTCTCTCCCATATACATACTTCAACTTTCCAACTTTTCATTGTATGATGTCTTAATAATATACATGGATGAATCTTCACTATTAAATTTGGGAGAAAAAATAATAATATATTCAAATTATATACTTTATCAGTAACAACAAAAATGAATATTTATTTTAATATAATATTATAACTATAAAGAAATTATATATATATATATATATATATATATATATATATATATTCTTTCAAATCATTTGCATCCATAATAATTAAATTAAAACTAAAATTTTTAGCTATTTCAATTTTAAAGTAAATAATCATTGTGTGCATAAAAATTTATCTCCCATTTCATTTTGAAATCTTGTTTTGATAGATCATTATAGAAAAAAAAATTCAGTTTAAGTAAAATGTAGTTCAACTTCTTATCATAAATTGACATAATTCAAATATAATGGATAAATTTTTTTTAATTTAAATGGTTAATAAAATTCACAATAAAATAGTAAAATTGAAATTTTAAACTAGTTTTCTTTTGAATATGATATTGACAACTTATTAAAAAGATTGTTAAATAATAACAAGTGAGCAAATAAGTAAAAAAGTCATGATAAATATTTTCATCTTCATATTTTCAAATTTAATAGTTGTCTAAGAAAAATAATTTTTGACTACTCATATTTTAAAACAATAAAAGCATATTATATATATATATATATATATATATATTAATGAAAAATGTATATTAAAACAATAAAAATATATTATTCTATATTATATATTAAAATAATAAAAGTATATTATTATATGTTATATAGGGGTTGCACATAGCCCCTGGAATATATTTGACATTCTTAAATTTTTCATCAAATCCTTGCAAGGAAAAGCATGGAACTAGACATGTTAAAGTGAGTCAACTTGGCTCACACGGGTTGGTTCACCACGAGCCGAGTTGAAAACGAGTGAACTAAACCTGACTTACTTTATGGTAGGCCAAAAATTTTGTAACCCGGTTTAACCTACCACGGGGTTGGTGGGTTAAGTAGGTTAGCTCACCAACCCACTTAAAAAAATATTTATTTATTTATTTTGAAGTATTCAAATACTTAAATAATTTTTTTAGCAACCCATGAGATGACAATCATAGTAAAATAAAAAACCAATGTCTTCATCATGCTCACCACCAATATATGATGAATTGTTTCCAAAAAAGTATCATATAATCCAAGAAAACATGACTAATATTACACATTTTCTGTCATGCTATTCAAAAAAATATAAATAAAAAAACTACACCTTTCTATCATGCTAATTTAGAAAAAAATGTTTATAAGACAATTGCTTGTGTATTTACTATGAAAGTTATAGTTAAAGATTAAAGTATCAAAGTATATAACTTGACAATCAAATTAATTAAACATTCAAAGTATTCAAATATTATTATAAAAATATGAAATTATGAACCTATATGATTAGGAGTAGTAAATAATTATTATAAAAAATTAAAAAAAATTGTAAAAAAAATATTGGTGGGTTAAGTGGGCCAACCCACCTCCAACCCGGCTCGAACCCATCTAACCTGTGGGTTAAGTGAGCCGGGTTGAATTCAACCCACTTTTAAAAAAATTGAATTTTTCTCAACCCAACCTGGCTCGAATCTGTGGTGAGCCGGGTTGGCTCACGGGTTGAAACTCATTTTGACATCTCTACATGAAACTCATTTTGACATCTCTATACACAACAAATCAACATATCATTAATATCTTCTTGTGTTGCATTTACTATGTTGTCATGCCTCTTTTCTTTATTAGCAATATGAGAAATACACTAGTTTCTAAAATAGTCATTTTGTTGACAATTCTAATAGGTAATAACCTTGCGAGTTTTGACTGTCCTCGCTTCTTGGACTTTTATCTGCAACACTGAGAACCTTGCCCTCTTTTAGGCCTTTTGTCTCTACTTTTAGTACTTAATAAGGAACCTCCTGATTCTCTAGCGTTCCTTCTACAAACATTCTCACTAAGGATTAAATCCCTAATTCCTCTAAAGCTTAATTTTATAGTCCCAGATGTACTAGTCATTGCCGTGAAAGTGTCCAAACCAACCATTAGGTAACGAAGATAGCAGCAATAGGGCTTGTACTTCATCCTCAAATTTAATATCCACTAAAACTAATATTTGACAACAAGGAATTAAATTCATTCACATTATCTGTTACACTAGCACCTTTTGATTCAGATAATCCTCACTTTGCATCTTCCAAAATTCAAAATCACTTTACTTGAACTTGTCAATCTTAATTTTCCTGTATTCCGCCAATTGGTCTTCAACCCTTCAACCACCTTAACTTTTTCAACCAAAGAAGGCTTTCTAATAGGCAAAGAGAATCACTACCTTATTTTTATCTATTGTCTCAAACCATTTTCAAACTTTTTGCATCTCCAAGCCTAAAAAATAGTCAAGTATAGAATATCTAACTAGGTGTTGAAACCTAGTGACATACTTCAACATCATGATATCATTTTGAATCAACTATATGAACTTTGTTCTTTGACTTATCCAATGTTATTAGAAAAATACTCGTAGAGAAATCTCTCTAAAAGTGTCCCTTGAAAGGACATTACCTCTAACATATATCGCCTACCTTATCGTCATCCACTAGAATTCAACGTCATTTTTTTAGCATGTATGCAACATAGGGTGACTTTTTCTCCTCCAAGCACCCTATGAATGAATGTTTTTCTTTGTATCTCTAATCCATTGTTTTGCCTAATTTAGACTAGATTTCCCATTTATTTTAGAAGGTTTATGCCTTATAAACTCATCAAGGGTATTGGACGCATGATAGTAAACTGGTGTTACTATCTGTATTTTTTGTCTAATAATCTCAAGTTGTTGCCATGTACTCTAATGTTGTTGTGCCATGGAAGCATTTTGTTATAGTATATTTGTTGTAGGGTTCATTCCAATTTACTACAAATTACATATCATTTAGACATTTATCTAGTTCAATTTTGATGTAAATCTAGTAAAACAACCCCTTTTAACTTAAAATACAGAATAAGGAGTAAAAAAGTTATAAAATGTGGAAATTGATCTGTTTGTGTTGTTTTGCAAGCTAAACGAAGGAAAACGAGAAGTTGTGGCATTATGCGACTATTTAATTTCTATAATATGTTTCATCAGGACCAATTCCTTCCTTATACATTTCATTATAATTAAAGACTAGGATTTTAGTGGTATCCCAAGGTGTCTATATAAGCACAAAATCTCTCCAATGCAAGACAGAAAAAATTCGACACTTCTCTTCTTCTTTTGTTTATTATTAGATCACACACGCAAAGGGGGATTACCTTACTATCTTCTTAGTCGAGATTTGCTCTGTTTATTGTCAGTAAGTTATTTTTTGCTCCTAATGTTATTCATGTATTAGTGAGAATAATAAAATTAATGGGTTGTGAATCTTGACTATGTTACTTTGTTATAATATCAAGTGTATGATTGATTCACCCGTTATATGGCTAAATGTGTTTAGGGTTCGAATGTTAGGTGACTTTGGGTTTGGATTCATGATTGATATGTGTCGATGAAGTTTAATGTTCAATTGTGGCAACAACTTTGGTTATGAATGAATTTCTTTATTTGAGTGATTAATGCACACGAAACTTAATTTATATGCGCTACATTTATCTCCTTTCTATTTGGGATGCCATTATTTTTATCTTGATAATTAGAAATATCTTTCATAGGCTTTTAATTCTCTTATTTTTTTTAAAATAAAAAAATTGTAAATTATATTATTATTGAATATCATGTCAAGTCTTGGATTTGCTTGATAACTAAAACACTCCTTTGTAAGCTTTTAATTATCTTATTTTAAGAAATAAAAATAAAATAAAATAAAAATAACTAAAATAATCTTATAAATTATAAATTATATTTCTTTATTGAATATCATGTCAAGTCTCGGATTTGCTTAATAACTAAATCTTTTATCATGTTGAATCTCAGATTCTCTTTATAATAAAAAATATTAAAATCTAAAATAAAAAAATTATAAATTATATTTTTTTTATCATTTTTTGATATCATGTCAAGTCTTGGATTTGCTTGATAATTTAATCATGTTGAATCTTACATTCTTTTCATAATAAAAATATTAAAATCTAAAATTAAAAAAATATTATCAAACAATAAATATTTTTACAAAGAACTATATTATCCTTGATTTTCTAGATGAAAATACATAGGAGCGAGGTACAATCCTCGTCGAGCCAAAAAAAATAATTTTTTTTATCTTTATTATTTTGTATATGTATTTACTTTATTTGATTTTTGGGGAAAAAATATTTTAAAACATAGTTTTATCTTCCATACCTAATTAAAGGGAATCGTCTTAACACGAACGTTGTGGGATGCTAACACCTGCCCCACATGTAACCAACTCCCGAATAATAATTTGATTTTTGGGGAGCAACAAATATTTTAACAACCTACATTTATCTTCCATACTTAATTAAAGGAAACCGTTTTAGGACATACATTGTGGGGTGCTAACACCTTCCCACAAGTAACTGACTCCCGAACCCAAATTTGGTTTCGAAGACTATTTCTTTTTTTAAGGTTTTTCTATAGTTTTCCATAATAAACTATGGTGGCGACTCCTCTATATATTTTAAATTATTTTTGTCGTCCCGTTGCGATTTCGGTTGTGACAGGGTTGAGCAGCGAAATTGGCGTTGAGCCACATGTGAAGAAACCTTCACTACAAGGAAAGCTCCATTGTTGCAACACCAAGCTGGAAGCCCAAGAACGGAGAAAATCCACCTAGGTAGGAAATTATATGGTTGATCGACCTCTTGGGAGATGGAGCAACACACTTAAAGTCTATAAAAACAAAGTTTGCTTTTGTTTTTTGTATACTGGTTTTGTATACTAGTTTGTAGAGAGACTTAGTATAATTCCTAGGCACTTATTGTAATATTCTTAGAGAGAACCATGAGAGGAAGGAAGAAACTCCTTGCTTATTGTAGAAATCATTATGAGTAGCTAACTTCTTTCTAGTTCGGATTTGATATAACTTCTCTAAACTCTTTATATTGCACTTGTTTTAATATATATTATTTTTTTTGTGTTATGTGCTGGTTATTTGATTTGCTTTTATTGTTTTGATTATTTGATCAATAATCACCATATTTCATCAACCTAAATGTAGTGGGAATTGGTTTAGAGCTTAGATCTAATCAAATTTCTTAATGCTTGGTAGATGCTACAAATGAATTAATGGCTTTAGTTAGTTTGAAGAGTCTTGTTCATTAATGCAAGGAGTCATTCAACCAGGGGCGAGGGATCAGATTGGGTCTGATAACCTTAGGTATTTTTTAACTTTAGGAATGGGTTTAGAATTACATTGAATAATACTTCCAAGAACATTAAAGTAAAGAACATACTTTATAGAGAATCAAAGGTAGTGTAGTTGAATGGAAGAAGCCAAGTTCAATCCCAACATCTTAATCAACATCACTTATATTAAAAGATTATATATTACTATTTAATCAAATAAAATTTTTGTGGATACGAAATTGTTGTACTACAAACAAACCAATGCACTTGCAAGATAGATTACACCCTTCGTGGAAGGTCAACAAGGGTCAAGTGTAATGGGTCTATATTTTATGTTCAACATATATATCCACACTATTTTAAACAAATTCTTTCAAAATTATCAACTCATATCCACACTACAAAACTAGGACGGGAAAAACAGGTCGGCCCGACTTGTTTTGACCCGATCTATCAAAAATGGTCGGGTTGAGCTGGCCCATCAAACAAAAACTAACGGGCTGGGTCTGGCTGCCCGTCACTTTTTTTTTTTAAATTTTAATTTTTTAATTTGTTTTCAAAATTTTTAAATATTTTTATTTTTAAATATTTTATATATGTATATAAATGAATATTAAAAGTATATTTAATCAAATTAAATATTTTCTACACTTTTAATTAATTAGTTAATAATTGAAACTTAATTTGTAAGTGTTAATGATTTAAATTACAATATTATTATATATGTACACCTTTTAAAATTTAATATAAAAAATTAATATTTTTAATTATTTTTTATTTTAATTTTTAATTTTCTCTTTTAAAAGACGGACCAAACAAGAATGATCCGTATTTTGACCTGTCAAATAAACAGACTGGATAGGTAAGAGCAAAACGAGTTGTTGGATTGAAATCTTCAATCCAACCTATCTTTTTAACACGAACTGACAAAATGGCCGTCAGATTTACTATTCTTCTGTAATAGGATTAAAAAAACACTTGTATTCAAATAATGTCTCAAATTCAGTCATGTCAATGAAAATAAATGAGTTTAAAAATAAAAACTAAAATCCAAGAGAATATTGCCTTCCTTTTGTTAGTTTCGAAAACATCTTGTGTTAATCTAATGTGTGCTTTCCTAAGTTCTAATACTAAATGTTAGAAACCTCAAACGAACAGATACTCTACAACAACAATTAGTAAAAGAAAAGCACTCTTTGGTTCTGCTTTCCATCAAACCTAAAAAGAAATATATTTTGTAAAATTCTTTTTCTTTGTAATCATTTCATTTGTAAATCGATTTTATTCTTGATTCATTTTAGTCTAAGAATCTAGTTAGTAATGTTTTGATGAAGTTTTCTTTCAATTAATTTTTTTCATCAGTAAGTTTCGAATTCTAAGACCTTATTTGGGAAATTAAATTCAATTCAAATGAATACGTTCCCAGTTAAAATTCTAGTTTCAATTGTAAAACCCTAAAAAATGGTATTTTAGAAGAGATAGTGGTTTAAAAATAGTGCGACTTGATTAGTTTAATATTAAAAAGTTTTAATATAAATAGAATTGTTATAAAAGAGTTTCATTATTTTAAAACACACTATCTCTCTAGAAACCATTTTCTAAAGTTCTATGACTTCTCTCTAGGAGTTTTATCTCTCCAATCATCAGATTGAAGAACCGAGACCGTAGGATTTATCATCTTAGCAAGCTCTTCAAGTTGGATCAATTAGTTTCTCCATTCACATAAGTTAAGTTTCAGTCATGTTTTTGGTCTATTTTTGTTTTCGGTCGCATGTGAGTCCTTTTTTGCTTGCATGCATCATTTTAATCATCAGTATGAGACTTTGTTGATCAATGATCCTAATGGTAGGCCATGATTGTTCTTGTGAAGTTTCTATGTGTAGATAGAACATCCTGTTGAGTTATATGCGTTTTGGTTTTCTTTGAGTGGTTTAGGTCTATATAGTCACTTTGTTAGGTAAGGGAAGCTAATAGCTTTTAGAGTGAGTGAGTCATATGTTGTATGATAGTGAAATGTCAAATATGTTATGATGAATTATTGATGGTTGTGATTGTGGTATATTGATCTTTTAAATGATTAAATTGAAATTGATTGCATTGTTGATATGAAGGTATTTGAGAAGGATGGGTTTTTGGTCATGGACCTAATTGGTGCTACTTTCCACAATCTAAAACCCTTTTAAACCATTGTTTATAGCAAAAGAATCAATTAGAGACGTGAATCAAGTTCAGCTTGCTCAAATACCTAAAACCAAGATGCATTATCTTTTGGTGTGGTGCTAAGCGACAGGGTTGGTGTTAAGCACCGGTATTTTGTGAGGCATTCAGTGCTAAGCGCTATATTGAGCGCAAATACGAAACGACCAGTCTTGGGCAGTGCCTGAATGTTAGGGACCCCTGCAGATCTGAAAATGATTTAAATCCTAGAAGCTAAGTGGTAGGATTCGACGCTAAGCGTTGGGACCCGACGTTGAGCGCTTAGTTGTTCTATTTCATTATTTACTGTTTTTCTCTGTGTGAAGGTATTGAGTATGATTAATTTGGATGTTATATCCTTTATTACTATGATATGGATTGAATATTTAGTTATGAGTATGAATTGTGTTTTTAATGAAAGAGTTTCAAGGAGAAACATTGTGTGATGGTATTTTAGTGTATGCAAGGATATAATGACTCATTATTGATTGGTATCCTAAAACTCTAATAATCATTCACACTCAAATAAAGTAGAATGAATTATGTCGCGAGGAGTAGTAGGAGGTCTTAGTCATTGGACTTGATCAAGTCTTGGGCGCGAAGGGGATTTACCTTGTGAGTGGTTGTAAGACCCGTAAAATTTAATTAATTAAATAAATACTTAATTAATAAATGCGGGTAGGGAGAGCATTTATGGTATTACATTTTAATTTGTATGATGTGGAAAAGTGCTAGCTTAAGTGGTTGAGAGTACTTTGATTATGTGAAAGGACTTGGATTCAAGTCCTATGTATGACAATTTTGTGTTATTTATTTGCTATTATATTTTTAAGTATGTGATCATGTTGTAAAATAATATAATCATTGAATTGTATTAATTATCATGAAATATGAATTGGCTTGATGGTTTGTCATTGACTTGCCATTGGCATGGTTATGGGTTCAAGCCTTGGAAAACCCAAATTAAACTTTATTTTCGCAAATTGTTGGAGACTAAGGATTGGTGAAGGGAGAATTTCAATTGCCAACGTTCAAGCTAAGGAATCCAGGTTTGTATTATACCACGTGCTGCCAGGTGACGCAATGCAGTGGCAATGCTACTACGTGGCTGTGAAGAAATTGGGTGCAAGGGGTTTAGAGACTTGACCTATTTTTGTGAATGGGAATTTAACTCAAAGAGAATGTTAGAATGGGAGTGAGTTGTGATACTTAAGAGGAGATTACTTGGAATGAATTGGGAATGGCTGTAATGACTAGAATCAAGGTTAAGACATAAACAAAAATGAGTGTGTTTGGGTATGGTGGTAAGGAATAAGGTTAACTTTAAGAAAGAAAATTTTTGTAAACTTGGGAGGTTGAACTTATATGGAAGTGGGAAAAATTGATAGTAAGTTGGCCGTTGGGAAAGCAATTCTATTAAATTGGTGAAAAGCATCGTGAGTTGTGGTGCTTGGGTTGAGGAATCAAAGTTGTGCCGAATTTGCTAAGAAACCAGTACTGTGCACGTACTGATACAGTGCCTGGCGGTGGTTTGTAGACCGCCAGGCGATAGCAGCAACGTTAGTGGAGTCTAGAAACAAGTGCGCCTCGCGATGAGGCTAGTTCCGCTAGGCGGGATGTGCAGTGTTGCTAGTTTTGAGGCGTTTGGCGCCTAGCAGTACGCGTCACCCGCCAGACGATCTATAACCGACAACGCCTGGCGGTATGTGTCCCCCACCAGGCAATTTTGGTGCAGCAGTTTTGGGTTGTTGGATTTCTGCATGCGTGATCTACAAGGCTTTTAGTGATGCTTCAAAGGTGGGATTGCTGGTGTTCCTTGAGTTGAGCTCGGAACGTATCCCTTGAGTTGTGGCTCGGGATAGGGGATTAAGCACGTGGTATTCCTTGAGTTGTGGCTCGGAATAACATCCCTTAAGTTGTGGCTTGGGATAGCGGATGAACACGAGGAACTCTTGAGTTGTGGCTCAGGTTGACGAGTGTTGCCAACGTGAGTGTGCTGGTTTGGCCAGTACGGATGGGTCCAGATAGATCGTCCTCCTCAGTTGTTGACTGACGAGTTTGGTGGTCTTGAGACGTTACGAACTATGTTTGTATTTGGGAACTCCACCTGGTGTTATGGTGTGCGATCCGTAGCAATGATTTCCCGCACGTGCTCTATCGGTTGTGGCCGATAGGTATGACAGCAAGTCATCTTGAGGTAATCATTAGAAGATGTAAAACACAAGTACCATGGTTGTGGCCATGTGATATGGAATCGAATGAGGAATTATCTGTGAGTGCTTGTATGATATATATATATATATATATATATATATATATATATATATATATATATATATATATATATGAAAATCAGTGTGTTTATATATGCGTATAAATATTTATAAGTTTAATCTAGTAAGCTCATCCTATCTGCTTGTGTTTGGTGATGATCGTGTACACGGTACATGTGGGCATGATGTTGATGCAGGTGGTTCTGGTGGATCTTAGCCACAGAGAGGGGATAGCTAAGGAGTTTTATGCTTTTATTATTACATGTTTTTGGAAATAAAATGTAAAGGCTTGTGGCCTGTTTGATAAAACTCCAGTTTTGTAATTATGGATTTCAGAGTACTTTATTGATTTAATAAAATTTTAATTTCCCCACGTTTTGGGAAATGAGGTATTATTAAATGCAGTGCGTTTATTATTTTCTTTATTTTATTAAAAATTAGTAATATCCTGACGGGATGTTATAGTGGTTGGGTGATAATCCCTTGAGGCCAAACTCTGTAGAGTTTGGGAATCACACAAGTGCAAGCCACCAAAAAATCTGATGTCACTTGCATGTATCCAGATAATTGAGTTTATAGTCAATTGTATCTCTGTTTATATGTATGTGTGTTATTAATAGTAAATTGAGTTAAGTTTTCATATGAAATTTCCTTGTTTACATTAGCTAACCCTTCTTCTGTGTTTTTGTTTTGTGTTGTTTGTCTTTCTTTTGCAATGATCACCTATTCGAGGGGAGCAGATGTGGTTGTAGTTGTTGGGACACCTCTGGATAATGAGGAGCCATCTTTTAGGTTGATAGAAGATTTTTGTGGAAGCTGTTGTAAGTGAGTAGTCTGTATTTAGAATTAGAATTGGTTTTAGTTGATTTGCATGAATGTTATAATTGTATAGTTCTATATGTTATAGGATTGTATTAATATACTTTATATACTTAATATTTTGTTTTGACTACTATAATAAAACAATCCTATTTTTATTAGTTTTTAAGCTGCTAAAATTTGGATATTACATCAACTCTAAAATTATTTTTAAAAAGTTTGAATATTTAACTTTTTTTTTTAGCTTGGTGTATAATTGTTAAAGTTTAAATTTATGTGATCCCAAAAACTTATCTTAATTTTAGTTTTAATATTAACTTAAAAATTTAATTAGAATTCAATCTCCCCAATTTTTTGTTCATTTTGGTTCCTGTCACGAGTAATATATCATCACACGTATTCTTTTTATAAACACTCTACAGTAACTGAAACCTAAAAAATGAAACTTAGGACTAAAAGTCAAAATCTTAAAGTATACATATCAATAGTAAAGGTCAAACTAAACATATTTGGTTAATTAAGAACATATATCTATATACTAATTTATGATTATAATTCATTAATATTTTAGTCATATGAATTTATGTTTTACTTTTCTTCCATTATATTATAGAATTCCAGCAACACATGACATGTATTTTCCAATTTGTGACATTGTAAAACTTTACATTGTCATCACTTTGAACAATCTTTTAATAGTGTGAATAGCTGAATTTTGAATCATAGCTTAGCCTGAGTTTAAAGGCATCCAAGTTTCATGGGATTACTATTTCAACTTTGGAAAGCCATTATATATATATATATATATATATATATATATATATATATAAATATATATATATATATATATATATATATATATATATATATATATATATATATATATATATATATATATATAAAGAAAGAAAGAAACTAGTTATTCTCAAAAGATTATCAAAATGAATAATATCTCTTATTTTGGCAAACAAAATATTTGGCCAGGGTTTGTGAAAACTTAATCAAAATATTCAAGATAAAAGAAAAAAGTAATGGTGACAACCAAAATTTTCTTTATAACACATGGTTAAAAATAGACTTAATTTTTTTATTGAGTACTTAAAATTTTTATATTTTTTAGTCGAGTTCTTACTATTTAATTTTTTGAGGTAACATGATATTATCTTACCCTACCATCTTATTTATTTGTCTCTACTTGTTAAAAAAATTATATTTTATGGTTAATATAAAACGAAATTGTAATTAATATAAAATGATAAATAACTTTTATTATTTTTATTGAAAAAAATGTTATATATCATTATTATCTACATCAATGATAGCAGTAATTTTTTGATTATTCTAAGGGATGATATAGAAATTATTAAAAAATACGAGAATCTTATTATTTAACATATTTTCAATTAGAACAATAAAATTCATTTATTATTTTACATTACTCACAATATCCTTTTATATTAATTTAAAGACTCATATTTCTTAACATGCGAAGAAAAGTAAATAAAATAGTATACCAATATAATCACCATATCATCCAAATTAAAAGAAAAATTAAATTACAAATAGTTAGTTGAAAAATATAAAAATATTCAATAAATCAAAGAAATCTATTATATACCAATTAGAAATTCTCAAACTTAAGAAATAATTAAAACGTAATTAATTTAAAAAAAATAAAAAGCTAAGAATATAGTTAAAAATGTTGGCCATCTACCACCATCTCCTTTTAGATGATGATTGATCCTATGAGCCCTTTAAGGCAAGTGTAAACACTAGCTCGCCATAGAACCCATGTCACGAAAGCAAAAGCTTGTCATAAAGTTTCATCTTTAAACTATAGGGACGACAAAACTACTACCTTAGGATGGCAACTTTACCTGCGGAATAGACAACTCAGTTCATAAAACACTGACAAATATTAATAAATTTACAAGTTCAAAAATAGTAACTTAAAATCATTTTTAGTTTTCATTTTTATAAAACAATTCAAGATCATGAAAAGAAGGAAGAAAAAGTCGAAACCCAAAGTAGAAAGTTTATTTATTTATTTATTTTCATTTGTGAAGCTGATGACAGACAAGGCTAGTTTTTAACAGTAATCTTATCAATATTGATAAATCACAGATTTTTTTTTAGGACGAGTGAATATTCAAATCATGAACATAGTTAATTTGTCAAAAGTATGACGGATAGGTTACTATTGCCAAATTGTGTTCACGTGTATTTTAATAAAAGGTATATAGGAACTGTTTTTTTTTTTTTTTTTATATTTACTCTTAACATGCACATATTGCACGTATTTCACAATAGTTTGAGACGAAGGATTTAAGAAATAGAAAATATGGCTGTTTTTAAGAATAGTTTGCACATTTATTAAGATTTTTTTAATGATATACGTAACACTTCATATAATATAATTTAATAAATGGTTTTGCAAAGAATAATTTCAAACATAACTTAAACATACATAATATATATATAGATATAATATAGATATAATATAGATATATACAAAATAAAAAAGTTTAATATAAAGATTTTATTGTGTTGATAGTGCACTTACACTTTAAGAAAATTCTCCAAAAAATTATTGGTTATAATTGGTCACTAAAATAGTCACTATTATAAATAAATAGTTATAATTAGTCTCTAAATTGACGTTTAAAATTTAGTTATCAAGATTTTGGTTACCAAAGTAATTAGTTTATAAATTGGTCACTAAACATTAACTATTTTTACTACCAAAGGAATTAGTTTCTAAATTAGTGTCTAATTAATTAGTGACAACAAATTGTAATTTTTTTATTCATAATAATGACTATTTTAATAACAAATAATTTTTATTTTGTAAATTGGTATCTAAATTAGTTACTATAGTTACTAACAATTTGTAATCACTAAAATTGATATTATTTAAGAGTTTTTTTGTAGTGTTACATATGCTCATGCACATAATAGATTCTTAACAAGTCAGCACACACACAAAACATAAGGATAAGTTATTGAAATAACTTTCTAAGATAAGAAAATATATATAAAGTAAAATAATTTTATTAGCAACCCATAAACAATCAATCAAACAACAACATACAAAAACCATAAAAATTACACATGGATTCTACACATCAAAGAATATTCAATAAATATAAGAATGAAAATACTCAATTATTTTTATACTGGTTCATATGATAACACAAACTATGTCTAGTTGTCGATCAACAAATTAAGTTTTGCTATGCAAATTAGAGTTGCAACTTACAACATGTGTATTCATCTTGAAGCCACTCCTAACTAACTCGTATGAGTATTCTTTTGAAATGTAGTCACTATTGTCTATCATGTCAAGTATTCTTTAAAACATATTCTCTTCTAGCTAAAATCATTAGTATTTTTTAAAAAAAGAATCACTCTTGACTAAGACAAATATTTGTCTGAGATGTGATCTAAAAGATCATGTAGTTGGTCACTAGAGAGAGGTAGCATCTTTTGGCGTTTAAAAGGTTTAACTCTTTCTTCTTATTTGTCAATGAACACAACAATGTTCTTACAAAGATTTTAAGGCAATGGTTATTTTAATAGAATTTCAACACTTTGCAAATCAAACTCTTAGATAGGAATTGATGAAAAAAAGTCATTGAAAATTGTTTTCTAACCATGAAGCATCTTTATATCATAAGATCATCTTCCTTGCACTTGAGTCTAAGGGTGCATTACACACATTCCATGCGTGCATTAAATGTTATACTCCTTTTGAAGCAACATCCTGATAGTTGGTCGAACTTATCATTCCTTCATCAGAGTTCCTTTACTCAAAATTCTGTATTGATTTGTAGAAGGAAGAAAGTCTTTTCCACATTTGACAAAGCAAGCGTTAGGAATTTGTTGATGCGAAACAACTTTAGCTCATTTTCTAAGATATTCGTGATATGACATAAGCTTTTATAAGTATTCTTGGTAGATAAAGGAAATAAACATTCTCTACAACACAGAACAAATGAAGAGATATTTTCAGTAAGTACTACGTTAGCTTAAGACTATGCGCTTATCTTTTGAGTAAACAATTTTCTTATCAAAGACAAAAAAAAATAGAATTCCCAATGTTGCATTATCAGTAGAAAAAACACTTGCATCTTATAATATGTGTTGTTAACAAAAATCTTTCATCTTACAAATGAAGAATGATCATGTTTTTTGTTTTGTTGTTTCTATAGCACTTAATCAAAACATATGTTGTTGGACTTTTCTATAACATTGTGGTATGATGTGGAAACTAGTAGTTACCAAGCAATCCAATGTTAGATAAGTTAAATTAGAGCTTCCAACTTTTTTTTTCTCATGATTCAAGTATAATTTCTCCTTTATTATCATTTTATATCACCAAAAATAGATGCTTAGGTGTTGGTGGACATTTTTTAGATTGTTTTATTAATGTAAATCAGTGGTTGTGGGTGTTTCATGGCAATAGGTGCTTTTCTCGGAGGTAGGTGTTTTATATCTTCATTGTGCGAGATCCAGAAAATATGTATATCTTAGACTGGACATTGTGAGCTTTGAGGTTTAGACCTTAGATGAGTCTTAAGCTTAAAAGGAAAGGTTTGTGAGTGAGATAGGGTCTTTAGAGAGCCTCTTGGTCATGTTAGATGAGTCTCGAGTAAATGAGTCTAGCAAAGGGAGGAAGGTTTATAAACAAGTAGTTGTCTAGTGAGGCACCATACGATGTATGCACTAGATGACTAGACAACCGCAATCTACTAGATAAGTACTCTATTAGACGACTAGCCCTTGTGTGAGCAGTAGAAACTTCAAGCATTAGGCATTGCAAAGGCCAAGTGGGTTAAACGAAGTCCATTACCTTGAGATGTTGTGAGACTTAGCCTTTGCATTTCTTTGCTTTAGACGTCTACCAACCAAGCCGCATAGATTGTTTCCTCTCTTATAAACATAAATTTCCCTTCTTTCTACTCACAGTTGTGGCATTAGGCCAAGGGTTTACACATTGTACTATTGAAGTTGAAACAACGATGGTTTTAAAAATCTCAAACACAACAAATGCATGGATATCTCCATTGAATTTTGTTGTATTTTTATGTTTTTACTATTCACCTAATTTTGTCAAAAAACATTAAAAATATATGGAAATTGATTTTTAACCCAAATTATTTTGTCAACCTACTTTTTTTTTTATGTATCCAAAATTGTTTCTTGTAAGGATGACAAATAAACTTGTCATTGTGGGTATTGTTGGAATATGTTCCCGCTTTAAAAAGAATTTCCCACGTTGACTAGGTACGAGTATGGGTTTGGACAATACTTGATTTCTTCAACTGGGTATGTGATGAGGATGGGTATGCATATATTCACCTTTTTTCTGTCCTTATTCTTATTCTCGTCCCATTTAATTTTTAAAATTTATATTTTGACACAATTCATTTAAATTTGCCTTTAAGAAAAATCAAATTTATTTGCATTAATATTTTGTTGAGTAGTTTGCTTTAAATTGTACTTAAAAATTATTTTTTAAAATAAGTTTAAATTTTAAAGATTTACTTTTAAATAACTTTTTTTACATTTAAAATATATATATATATATATATATATATATATATATATATATATATATATATATATATATATCAATGAGTATTACGAGTGGTAATATGGGCTTGGCCCGTCCGTAGACCCACAAAAAAATGTGGGGTGGGCTAGGATATTGAGTTTGCTGGCCCGTAGCCCGCGCAGGCTGGCCATCATTAAAAAAAGCAGAAAAAAAAACTTGCACTTGTGTATATCGATTACTTTACTTTCTTCTAGACTTCTATATGAACATTCCAAATTCTTGTATGGTTGGAAAAGACAAGTATTATGTATTTTTGAATGTGATAAAATTTGAAGAATACATCGTGTATGGCAAAGTACGAATATGAATATGATGAGAATGTTAAATTATCAATTTATCATCCAACTCCCCAAAGTCTTTGCTTAATTTTGTGAACTTGTTAAAGTTTCTCAATTTTTTGAGCATTGAAAACTTTATGATAATTTAAAAAAAATGAAAACAAAAAGCGGGGTGGCCCATGGGCCAAACTTTTCAGCCTACGGTTAAAATATGGGGCAGGCCAGCCTGACCCGCATTTTGTGGGCCAAGTGTGAGTCGGGCCTAAACAGGTTGGGTCGACTCGCATTGCCACCCCTAGTGAGTATTAACGTACTTGTGGTAATGACAATGTGGGAGGGGCATGCGGGATGGCATGTAGAACGGTTGAAAAAGTGCAGGCTGGGTTGGATATTTTTTCCCGTTGGCCCGCTTAGGCCTATCTCGCTTAACCCGAAGTTCATGCAGGCCAATGACGGGTCAATCTGCATAGCCCGCATTGACATAGATTCCAAAAATCCAATAGCACCATCAGAACACATCATGTGTTTCTTCTAAGCAGCTTCTCATTATGTTTTTTCCTCAATCCATCCAAAAGTAGTTCGTTCATTTGCGTTCAAAAGTGGCTCCCTCATTTTGATTTCTTCCCTTGTTTCAAGTCCAACTTAAAGTCATTCTTATTTTCAATAGACTCATACTTAATAAGTATAAATTATAAAATTATGAATATTAGTTATTTTACGGAATGTGCTTATAGATTATTATTTCCACTAATCTAATTAAATAAAAATAAATTTACTAAAATTCTTATCCAGGTCGTGAGCCAGTCCATAAATCCATGGGCCAAACATTATGTGGGACGGGCTAGAGAAATTGGGATGCGTTTCTTATACAGGGTGGGTTGGGCCGACCTACTTTTTGTGCACTAAATACGGGATAAGTCAAAACTGGGCAGGTTACCCCGCATTCCCAGCCCTACATACAGGTGTAAAAAAACCCACGGATAATTTCACAAGTGAGTAACGGGACAATTTTTTTCAAACAGGCCTGGTAACAGGTAGATTAGGGATGGCAACAAGTCGGGTCAGGCACAAATAGTGTGCCCGGAACCCGACCCACAACACAAAAATCCACTTGTTACCCGCCATGTACCCGTTTAAAAAATAATTGCTAGTTATTTAAAATCTACAGTTAACCGTGGATATCCGTAAATATTTAAAAATATATATTTTATAAATTTTTAAAATAAAATTACAAAAATAATAAATTAAATTTTAATTAAAATTAAAATTAATCTAATAAAAAATATTTTAATATTTAATTTTAATTAAATTTAACTTATTAAAATATAAATGAAATTTTAATTTTTTGCAAATAACAAATTTTCGCAGATACGAAAAGTATGATACCTACCCCCGACCTATTTATGAACGGGTATTAAAATACCCACTATCCACAAATACCAACTATCCACCACAAATTTTATTCACAAATATCCAAAAACACGATTATTTTTTTTATCTCTAAATACTATATGTCTTAATGAATAGGATAAGAAAGTTAAATATAAAGTAGAAAAATTAAAAAAACACTTTTCTAAAACATAAAGATGAAAACATATTTACAAGGAGTTCGACCTGTAATTGAGATAAGATTATAAAAAAATATAAGAAAAAATTAATGAAAAATACATGACAACTTCATACTTTAAATTTAATTGAGACTATAAGAGAATAAAGTAAAAATATTTCTCTACTATTTCTGAAGATACCTGAAGTATGCAAATTCAATATTTGTAAAGACTTAATATAACCATGTCAAAAAGAAAAGATAATTCAAGATAATAAAGAATAGTTTTTCTACTAGCTTACACCCATATTGAGCATTGCTCCGTATTTTTTTTTTCTTTCTCTTCTACACCTTCTTTACATTTAAATAAATAGAATTTTTGAGTTTCTTCAATTTTTAAATTTAAGAATACTTATCTATATAGACCACTAGTTTAATGGAGTTACTAACTGATGCTAAATTTAACAGATTACTTTTGTGAGAATAAAAGCACACAAAAGGTTTTAAAGAAGCTAAAATTCAAATATTAATGTTAAGTTTCATGGTGAGTAAGATAAGAATCTTAAAATAGTTAATATAAATGGTTTGATATACTTCTCTCAATAAAAGATTAATAGTTGATCCTAACTTGGAAATGAAGTCATAATTTAAAAGGGACCTTTTATTTTTAAATGGTCCAACCTATTAAAAAAGGGTAATTAAGTGAATGTTAAATAGAAGTATAATGTACCTCTCATTTAAAGAAATATATGAATATTAAACCTGACATAGTTAGTCAAATACTCACTATGTCGACAGACTAATATTTGAAATGGATTTATACACTAATTGAGTAGTAATAATCAGATAGATCTTGAATATTGTTAACGATATAGTGGGTTGTAATCTTTACAAAAAAAAGTTTGAAAGGTTGATAATAATATACTTAAATTTTATATATTTAATTATTATTATTAATATAATAAATATATATAATTAAGTATTAAAATCTTTGTACGTTTTCTTTAAATTATAATTTTGAAATTGTATTTAATATGAAATTCATTTTAAATAAATTTTTTTAATTTAATCTTTTTTCTTAAATATTCCCATATTTAAGAAATAGTTTTTTAATTCAACAATTATATTCCTTTTGTTAGTTAAAAAATAATCTATTATTTTATTTTTCATTAATATATCTATTTAAAAAATTAAGATTAAAATATAATTTATCAAAATTTAATTAAAAATTGAGAGACGTAATTATTAAAAAAAATGATAATCAAGTCACAATTAAAAAATGGTTATGAAAAAACATATAGTATATAACTTTTCTTTTCATATTTATAAAAAAATAAATATACAAAAATTTCATAAAATTAAAAAAAAAATTAAATATCAAACTAATATTTTCTTATCAATAAAAATGAGAGAGTTGTCCCTTTTTATCTTAAAAGAGAGCAGATGAAAATCGAGAGTGGGATAATGAATTTATGTACAATTTTTTAACTTTTTTAAAACAAAAAACAAAAAAAAAGACACGAGAACAATAAATAAATAAGTAAAAAAAGTGAGAGAGAATAAAACAAATATCTCAATAATTTTTTTTATTTTTTATTTTATTATCTATTAATATTAAATATTATATTTTATAAAAAAGTAAAAATCAATCTAAAAAATTCTAAAAAGTTTTGGGGGAGGATGACTCCTCCGAACCTGCGAACCTTCTATAGTAGTAGGCATTTGATATTAACAATAATGATGAAGTTTTTATATTATAATATTAAAAAAAATTTCGATTAGAAATTAATTTTAGAAATAAAAAATAATTAGTCACTATAGTGACAAATTTATCTATTAATTTATAAAATTAAAAATTATTAATTACTAAAATAATCATTATTATAAATAAAAAATTATAATTGATCATTAAATAATTAGAGATCAATTTAGAGACTAAGTTATTTTGGTAGTTAATTTTTAGTGATTAATTTTTTTTAGTAGCCAAAACCATAGTAGCTAATTTTAAAGACTAATTTAGTAACCAATTATAATTTTTTATTCATAATAGTGACTATTTTAGTAACCAATAACTTTTAGTTGTATAAATTAGTATCTAAATTGGTTACTATAGTTATTAATTATTATTGGTCACTAAAATTACTAAAATTGATCACTATTTAGAAGTTTTCTTATAGTGTAAATACTTCCAAAAATAGATAAATAAATGATAAATTAATATTATCTTATATATAATTTTAAAATAAAAAATTTAAAAAATTGTACATAATTTTTACCTAAGCTATTAGTTTAATAAAAGAAAAAAAAAAGCTAGTTTCCTTTTTCTTCTCATTTTCATCCCTTAAATTGAAAATTTGATTCAAACAAACTTTTAATTAACTCATATAATTAATGGTATTCAATTCTACAAAATTAGGTATAATGGTATACACTAAAAAATAAAAATTCCTTTATTAATGATATAAATTTTATAAACAAGAGTGTTTTATGTAATAGTATACATTCAAATAATTTATTAATAACTATAAAAAAATTAAAAGTAATTTTTTCATAAAAGAGAACTAATTTATAGTTAAACCTACCAATGCTTTTTAACTTTATTTTCCAATGATGAAGTTAGATGAACATAGTCTATCTCTATCAAATAAAAACAGACATTTTGACTCAAAATCATTTGCAGTTAATAAATGAAAGTGATTTCATAAATAGTATTATCTTATCCCTTCAATACTTTTTCTTCCAATTCTTTTTAAATGAAAAAAGAAAAAAGTTGTCTACACATTTATTTGGCTTGCATTAATTGGTATGCATCATTTAATATTTTTCCCTATATGTGCCTAACACCTTATCTTATCTTACAAATGAATAAATATGTTCATAACATTAAATTCATGACATGAATGTGCAGTGTACTACTTTTGGACCATTTAAAGTCTAAGTCCAACATTTACACTTCTTTTTATTCAAAGAAAATTCATGAACAACACGGCATTGTTCATGTAAAGTTATAACATACTCTTTATTACACTGATTTCTGTGCCAACACAATATTAAATGTTTTATAGGTAACACTGGATATTTACTACTTTTAACATACAAAATTTGAACCAAGTTTGTGTTTTCCTTGTACCATAGACTGATTTTAGTATACAAATAAAGTTTTTAATGTATTTTAAAATATTAAAACTAGTTTATTTTAGAGATATAATTTTAGAGAATCACTAAATAGTAATTAATACTAAAAAATAAAATAATTAATTATTGTAATAACTCATTTAAATACTATTTTATAAATTAAAATTTTTATTATAATAAAATATTATAATTAATTTGTAAATTAAAATTTAAATTAATTTCAAACATAAATTACTAAATAATTAATGTCTAAATTAATTTTAATTTAATTTATCGAATAATTTAAAAACTAATATTAAAGACCAGTTTAATTTTTAATTAATAAATCAATTATATTTTTATTTTATTTTAAATATTAATAATTTTTAATTTATAAATTTGTATCTAAATTTATTATTATTTTTATTTTTAAAATTGGTTGTTATTTGATAATACTTTTATAATAAACTTAGATAAAACTTATAATATATTAATTTAATTTATTAAAATAAATTAATAATATAATCATCTAGTCACCAACTCGAATTTAAATTGATTTTCTTTAAGTATCAATGTAATTGTAAATTATCTAAATTATGTTTTAACGCAAATTTTTTTGGTAATTTGGTAAACTTAAAAGCATATTTTACAATAAGAAAACGACATGTCGATCGGCGCATATATCAATGAATTCAGAATGAGAGGCCGTAACCCTTATAGATGCTTTACAGCGGAGATGAATTCATCATCTTGTATCAATAAGATAATTTATCTTAAAATAAAAAATTATTATAATTTTTTATTACATAACTTCAATAAATGAGCAAGGAACCCTAGTGAAGAAAGGTTCCGAGAATTGTGTATTAGAAAATAGATTACAATAGTATGCTAATATACAAAAATTGATAACTCTGGCCAAGATCTTCTTAGGCTTATATACTAACTACAAGTAACTAACACAGTAATAGCAACTAATTTTTATTATAATACATGTTTAATATATTTCCTTACCAAAATATTATTTTTTATAATTAAAGAAATCATGCAATAAAATAAAAACATTATAGTAAAATTCAATTACATATAATAATGAAAATTGAATTAGGAATTTTTTTTATAAAATAAAATATTTAATGTTAATAAATAATAAAACATAAATTAACAATTAAAAACTAAGAAATTTAATGAGATATATTTTATGTTCTTTCAAAAGAGTTTCTCACACGTTAATAAATAATATTTTTCATCTCATTAGATTTTTTATATTTATTAATTTATGAAGATGGAAGGAATAATGCAATAATATTATATGTTTTTTCATAATTGTTTTTTAATTGTAAATTGATTATCATTTATTTTTCTATTAATAATTAAGTCTCTCAATTCTTTATTAGATTTTGATAAATTATTGTTGTTCATTTTTTTTTAAATAGTTATATAGATAAAGAATAAAAGAATATGTTCGTTTTTTAAAATTGTTAAAAGGGAAGTGTGAAGACGAAAACGAAGACAGATTCTACTTCTTCACATATCTTGAATTCTTTACATATTTTGAAAGATCTAAGGATCTAATTGTTGAATTAGATGAACCCTTCTTTAATATTCAAATAATTACTAGTGCAAGTGGGGAGTTTCATATTAACACTTTAATACTTTGAAATATATGTATAAATTTTAAGTATATTATTTTGGCCCTTCTAAAACTTATGTTGGAGATCACCACTGTACTGAAGTATAGTTATTTCCTTACCTTAAATCATACCTCCACAATACTCAACACAACAAAAATTATAATCCTCTTTGCAACCCTCACGATGATCAAATTGAAAACCTTTTTATGCAACCTTTACAAAAATAAAATCGTAAATCCTCTCATGCAACTTTTATAGGGATAAAATTAATAAAATTGTAAATTCTTTTATGCAACTTTTACAAAGATAAAATTGCAAACCCTACTGGGACATGAGTTTTCTATAAACCTAAGAAACTTATTGAATTGTCGTAACTATACTCAAATAAACTCTTCTTGTATATATTAGTTTCTTACTTTTTCCCTCTTCGTATTAGTTAATATAGAATTTTAGTGAATATCGTTAGAGAATAACAAAAAGTCATTTCATGAAGGTAACATATTATACAAACATCAATATATATATATATATATATATATATATATATATATATATATAATTATATATATATAAAATATAATCATTATCACTATTAATTAAGTTCAATTAAAGAACCTTACTTCTTACAATTGAGGAAAACTTCTTAACTTAAAAAGTTTCATAATACATAAGTGAGACAACTCCAAGAAGCACAAATGGTTTTAGCTCTCTTGTTCAAATTCTGACTTTATGCTTGATCGATCAAATTGACCTTTGGAGGTCATTTGTTCAAGAGGAGAGAGTGTTACCTCAACCCCCTCTCACTCTAGCTACAAGTCTTTACTTTATGTCTCTTGAGTGTCTTTGTTATCATTTAAGTCATAATGAACAATTTATGAAATCATTATAGATTGTCTCGGTATCATTTAAATCTTTTAAAACTAGTTATAAATATATCTTTCAATTGGTAATTTATGATATTTTATTTTTTATTAGTTATAAAATAATTATAACTTCATGTTTTTCCTATCAAATATTTTTTTTTCTATTTCCATTTACTTTTAAATTATGTTGTCAATTGCATCAATTATCTCATGAGGTAGAAATAAAGTATTTGGAATGATAATCAAATTCAAATAAATAAAAAAATTATTTAATTATTAGTTATAACTTTGAGAACCTAGATAATAGTAGTTTAGAATGGGTAAGTGTTTAAAATAATGAAACTTGATTATTTTATTGTTAAATTACTTATGTATAAATAGGAAATATAAAAATGAGTTTCATTAGTTATAAATGTTTCATCTCTTTAGAAATTGTTCCTTTAGTACTCTTTATCTTTTCTCTAAAAATCTCACTCATGTGTTCATTTGTCTAACGATCAGAGACCGCTAAGGGGATCCCGAAGGCGAGCTCTCCATTTTTGTCCGATCAATTTCTCCAATAGAGTAAGTTGATTTTCTACTCTTAACTCTTGTTTAATTTGAATCTTCTATGCTTGTGAGAATTCTTCACTCACGTGTGTCATCTGAGTTTTTCTCATGATTCTCATTTGATAAGTGATTCTAATGATGTCCTTTAATCATGTTATTGTTGTTATTAGGTTGAGTTGTGGTCTTTGTTAAGTTTAAAAAGGGGTTTGGTACTCGCGTTGGGTCGCCTGCGTTGTTTCATAGGTAAGGGAAATTAGTTATGTCATTTTAAAACTAATACATGTCAGAATTTTGAAATGAAGGATTGCTCTGTGGTCCCGGTTTGGTTGTTTCATAGGTAAGGGAAATTAGTTATGTCATTTTAAAACTAATACATGTCAGAATTTTGAAATGAAGGATTGCTCTGTGGTCCCGGTTTGGAAGTCGTTGGACGAGTAATTCTCATTAGGCAAATTATTTGAAAGATTTTCCACTAGAGTCCCAATAATTAACTCGTTAGGCGAGCCATTTGGCCATTGTTCAATGGTCAAATAGAGCAATTTTGCACTCCTTGTTAGAAGTGGGTTTTAAGCCTAACTCAACCCCACAAAATTGGCTTGTAAGGTGAGGTTTACACCTCACTTATATACCATGAATTGGCATTATCTCTAGTCGATGTGGGACTTTCAACACACCCCCTCACGTTGAGGTATATTTATCTCGTGCGTGAGATAAGAAATTACTGGGTGGTCCGTTAGCGGCTCGATATCGGGTGGAACAGAATGTCCAAGAAATCTCGCTAGGATAGGTTCTAACTTGGCTCTGATACCATGTTAGAAGTGGGTTTTAAGCCTAACTCAACCCCACAAAACCAACTTGTAAGGTGAGGTTTGCATCTCACTTATATACTATGAATTGTCCTTATCTCTAGTCGATGTGGGACTTCCAACACTTCTTGCCCAGCGAGAAAATGTGCTCGGTGGGCGAGTAGATCAGAACCTGAACTTTTACTTACTGAGTTAATTGAACAGGATTTTGATTGTTGTGGATGTTTATTTAGATAACTAGTTTATGAATGAGTATATGAGGATACTAATTCAAGAAGAATTAGTTGTGGTATTTGTAGTGTAAGCATTGATGTGAGAGTTCAGTTGGAAAGTTATCATGACGCTTTAATAAACATCAATTTGTCAAATAGAGAAGATGGGGCATGTGGTGATAGGAGCAGGAGGTCCTAATTTAGGGGTTTTATCTTGACCAAAGGTGTTAATGGATTTACCTTATGTGTGGTATTGTCTACCATTATGCAGAACATTGGATGCTACCATAAGTACACAACTTACTAGGACTTGATATCAATTCTTGTATCCGGATCATTTGATAGTTTTAAATATTGTTTGCGATTAGCTAAATGTTTGTGTATGACTTAAATACTTTTATTGTAAATTGTTGTGATTCTTTAAAATTCACTAGTTTACCCTTTCTTTTGTGTATTGTTTTCTTGTGTTTCTTTTCTCTTGCCATGATCACCTGAATGATGTTAAAAGTTGAAGATTCAATGGCTGGATCAGTGAAGGATAGAGGTGATTTTGTTGTATAGACTTCTATTTCTCTTGGAGTTTGGTTTTCTTTTTTAGAAACTTTCTGGTAGTTATAGATAGTCTTGTATAACTTTTGTATTCAATTCATCTTACTTTTTTTTGAGATAACTTAAATATGAATTTATACATTACTATCTTATTCTATGCTCTATCAGATATGTCATATTTTGGTTAATGGTGTATGACTGTTAAATGGAATATTACAATAACTTTTAATAGTGATAAGAATCCATTTTCAATAAAAAAAAAATAACATTGAGGAAGAAATTCTTGTAACTTGTACAAATTATTTTACGGTGAAAATTAGGTAAACAAATTTATGAATTGAATCCTGATAAAATAATGTATACCTTAGTTTAAAGAAAAATATATAAAATTATAAAATAGATACTGTTGGAAAATCATATAGAAATTTAAATTTTTCATATTTCATTTTTTAATTTTAAAAGCAGTTTTCGAAGTAAGATTTACCGAACGGATCGATACTTTTTAGAAAAAAAAATTACGTCGTTTTAATTTATTTTTATACCTTAAATGACTTATTTTTAATTTAAAAAATTGTAATAAATAAAAATAATTAGCCTTAGTGTTAACATTAATATTAATATTTATAGCATAAATATTATTATTATTGTACCACACCTAGCCAAACTCGACCAAATAAGTAAACGATACATATATGCCAAGGTGGTCAAGTAGTCACCCTAGACCGAGTTGGTCTAAGCCTTACCAGATTAAACCGATAGCATAAACCGTCGAGGAAAGTAGTCAGCCTAGGCCGACTACTCCAATAGAGTTAGTAAAATTGAAGCCCCCCGTGTTCAATAGGTCCTAAGGGCCTAGGCTAAGGGCCCAGGCCCACTTACAGCTCAAACTAAAGCCCAAACCAGGGTCTGGCCCATGACATAACCAGACATAATTAATGTTCTATAAATACACGTGGACCCCAGTAATTAAAGGTACGCATTCATTAATAACTGATTTGACCTTTTGAGAGTTTTGACTCACTTGAGCTTCGGAGTCCCTTCTGAAGGTAACCCCTCCTGGGTCCAAACCGACATGTATCAACCGAGAAGAGGCCAACTGAGAAGATAGCGGACTACATGGTAAGGTGACGCTTGTGCCTAACTCATCCTATTTGTTCTCTGCAGGAACAATTATTATTATTGGTATCATTATTATTTTTATTATTATTATTACTTTTCATAATGGTATTATTATTATAAGTGTGCTTTTTTTAATTATAGAAAATTTTGTGATACTAAATACTTTTGTTAAATAGAGTTTTAATTTTTTAAATTTTTATAATTTATAATTTATATTTATATTATTATTAGTATTTTTAATGATTAAATCTATAACAATATATAAAGGGGATTCTCCTTTTTGTGTCCACATTTCAAAATACCAATTTTATCCTTTAAATATAATAATTTATTAAATTTTTAAAAATTAACCATTATTTTTACAGGCTTTTTCTAAAATCGACTATCTCTCATTCTTCTCTTTTTTCTTTATTTATCAATGATTATTCTGTCATCTGTTCTAATATATTTCATTTTATTTTCAATAAATATAATTTTAGTTTATATATTAACTTAATAACATTACAATATTATCACCTACTGATATAATATCCTGCATATTTAAAAAATGTATACATAGGCGCGATAGCGCCTGTGTTTATGTTAGTAAATATAATAGCAATTATATTATTATTCTAAAAAATTTTAAAATAAAAAAAATAAAAAAATGTTTGCTCAATTAACTATATCATATTATGATATCAATTCTATTTATTATATTTAAAACTGAAATTATTTGCATCACTTAGATTTACTATTTCATTACTTTAATAACAACATTTATAACAATATAACTTAATTTTCATAATATTTTATTACATAATACTTTTACTATTTTATTATTTAATATACAAAATAAAACAAATACATCCGTGCGCACACGGTCGGTATACTAATTTTCTTAAAAAGAAAAAACAGTCTATCCGCTCCCAGATTTTACATATTCAACAGTCAAATTCTCATCCAAATCTATTAAGTATTAATTTTTTTTTTCCCAAAATAATCCTCAAAAAGATACACACTACTTTAATCTTTCACTTTCATCATGTTGTAACCCGTGGCAAATTTCACACTTTACTTTGTGATTTCTCCATTTCACCAACTAAAGAGCAACGTAATATTAACTTTTCCAAAACTAAAATTAATTTAATTTTATAAAAAGATAAAATAAACATGCCTTTACATTTTTTTTTCTCTGTTTCTACTTTCACATGTTTAATCACTTGAAATTAACCCTTAATGTAGCATAATTGAAAGTAGAGACTTTACTTAAAAAATAATCAACCATATTCCCGTCCATATTTAGCAATCAACTAAGTTTTTTTCTTCTTCTCTGTTTCTCTGTATTAATATCACAACTATTGCAAAAAAATGGTTACTGTAAGCTATTCTAATGTTGAACTTTTCAGCTATTATTATAAGAAAATAATGGAAGCAGTTTCGAAAAGTTGAAGATCTGAGTAACAAAACAACATCATCAGCAACCCATGGTTTTGCCAAATTCTGCTGCCAGACAAGGCACCGACATATACATATAATAATAATTCATGTTATTATAATAATTACTTTATTTTAGTAAAGATATATAATATATTACTAATGAATAGTGACAAGCAAAAGTGCAAAGCCAAGAGAATATTTTTTATTTTAATTCTAGTTTATAGATTCCTAGTGCTTCTCAAATTTTAAATTATAAAATCTTATCTTCTCATCAATACTTTCGACATCTATACGTATCCTAAGAGACTGTGAAAGGAAATGAACACACAAAATATTTACTATGAAAATGAAAAGTGTATCAAAAATAGAGAGAAAAATATTTTGTAAATATATAAAGGGTGAGAAAATAAAATATAGTCAGTTAAATTATCATAAAATTTTATCCGATAGTAGTTTGAGTATTTCTGAATGTGAAAATTGTTTATCACTGCGGAATTTAAACTTTTAAAATCTAATTTACTTTCTATATATTAATTAATTTTTAATTTTGTTGTTAAATTATTAGTTTTGAATCCGCAACTTGTATTCGTTTTTAGTTATTAAAATATATTCTTTGAAAAATAATCACAGACAACTAATCATAAAATTAGCTACACATGTTTTTCGAATGTGTTATGCATACCAATTTTAAGTCAATTGATATACTTGTTTATATTTTTTAAAATTTAACTTAATTCGAGTGCTTTTTCTTTAAATCTTTTAGGGTAAACTCAAATAACAATTTGGCATTAAGGTGGATTCATTTGAGTAGTATTTCAATCTGATCATTAGAAAAAATAATTATATATTAAACTTTGCTTATCTTCAAGTTGAATAAGATTAGTATAAGATGTAGTATTAAAATACTAATAAACTATGTTGAATAACAACTTCACATAAAACTCTCGCAACTTCCTCAATAATGAATACAGCACACTTCAAAACTATTTGTTTATTGACTAAATTAATCTAGTATTTGTATTTAAATTTCCTTAATGACATTTAAATAAATTAAATGAATCCAATAATAGTCTTCAATATGAAAAAGTAATGTCATGATTGTTTTCATCTTCTAAAAAACAAAGTGGATAGGACAATGAACCATTATTTTTATTTATGATTTTATTTGAGACAAGGATGAAAATTCTGACGTACAACAATGTAATAAGGACAATTCAGTACTACGATATAAGAAAAAAAATAGTGCATTTCTCTATTTCTCAAACATAAAAAATATATTTTTCTGATATATTCAATACTTTAGAATTGACATTAATAACAATTTAAATATGTTTCCTTCTTCGATCTTTCAAATATATTTTAAAAATAAAATCGTAAAGAAATCTCAATTTTCAAAGCTAGATAATAACTCAACTGTAACATTAACTCTAACAACATTATTTTAATGGATTTGACATCAAAACATATATCTAATTCTAGTTTTGTCTTTCTATTGTTATAAAATTTTTATAAACTTATATGTGTTTGTATCTCTCCCATAATTTCTACTTTGTTTTTATTTCCATATGCTTCTTTGTCGTACTGCCAAATACATATAATACACTGTATGATAAAAGTTAATAATTTAATTAATGATTGTTTCTGGGCAAATGACAAAATTATCCTTGTTTAATTAATTTCAACACCTTGAACATTTATTAATCACAGGTTTAAAACTATAAGCTGTGATGAAAAGTATGTTTCTACCTCTTCATTTTTTAAAACTTAAATGGAATATTCCTCGTGTTTGTAAATTGACGAAATCATCTTTTACCTTTTAAGAGAACGTGATTTTTTTTTCTATAAATAAATAAGTAACTAGAAGAAAATTCTAAGATAGTAATTAATAATTAACAAAAGCTAAGAAAGAAGTACTTTATACCAAATTTATAACCAAATTTATAAGAATCTTAACATTTTTAGGAGTAATATTTTATGTCTGACACAATTAAAAGAAAACTAATTCTTAGTTTGAAAACTGAAGAAACTAAAAGTTTTATAAGCATATATTTTATTTTCCTTAGCATTGCTTTCTGTGAGAGCTGGATTTTGATTGGTGTCACATTAGTTGGAAAATATATAATAGTTTATGAATGAAGGTTCGAATAAATATCAATCTTTTGAAAGAGAAAAAACAATTAAAAACAAATAAGTACGTTATGCTAAAGTCAAGTTGAGTTGTAACTCATTGATGGAAAGCCAAACAATGTCTTCGTCAGCAATGTCTATTTTTTTCTGATTAAAAAATAAATAAAATACATTTTTTTTTATCTTGGAAAGAAAAATAATAGTTTAATTGAGCAGAATATAAAGCAAAGATACTTAAGTTACTAACTACCCCACTTTAAATTAAAAAAATAAAGACTAATTTGCTTATTAGGGTTTGGTTGATAAGGCATAACAAACATATTACACTGTCAACGTAATTTCAGGACAACAAAGGTAGGTAGAGATCCAAATATGAGTTTAAGTAAAACATTGCTTAAAATTGAGGAAATTTAATTACATATAAAGAAAAAAAAAGACTATACTATTAGTTTTTAAGATTTTAAATTAGAGATATAGTAATATTTGCTTTCTTATATAAATTTGACTCATAATTTTGATTTGTATCTTATTGTTAAATATAATAAACAATTAATAGAACCAAATTTAAAACTACAATAATTTTCTCAAAATGCATTTATCAAATTCTCTAGTGCTTTTAAGGTTTTACACTAAAACACAAAAGAAAATCTTGATCGGGTGTTTCAAAAATCAAATAAAAATGCAAGTTTTGAATGTTTTTTCATTGTTTTTTTTTAAGACTAATCACAATATTATGATTGATCAAACACTATGTTTTTACGGGTCAAAATATATGTTATTAAAGTCTCCAATAAGATCGTACAACTCTAAGTTTCTCTTTGGAATACCTTACTTGGTGTAGTCCATTCCACAGAGGAGAAGTATTTGTAAAAGATACTCCGAAATTTAAATGAGTTTGAGGTAGAGAGGGTTCTTGTTGAGGAATAGTAACTTTAAAAATATGCTTCATAAAATGTGCGTATTTATAGTGAAGTTAATGAGTCTTACCTAATTGGGCTTTGGTCTAGTAGTCTTGATTACTCGATAATTGTGGTAATCTTCCTAACATGCGGTTATTCTTCATTAGGGATAGTTTAAGGTAATCTATCCTTAATTTATTCATCTTGCCCTACTGGGTCAAAGTGTGTGTGGCTTGTGTTGGGTATTGGGCTCCCTTCCTATGTGGAGAAAAGGTCCAAGACTTGAGAAGTCCATGTCTCACTTAACCTGTGGAGAGGGGGCTGCAAAATAAATAGAGAGGCAGAACAATAGAGTCAGAATACACTGAAAACCCTAGCCCATAGAGGGAGAGGTAGAAGGAAAAAATTTGTTCATGTTTGTCACATAACTACCACCGTAAAATCGGCACTACGGATTCGTTCACCGTTGGATCGGACTGAAAATTTTTCAGCAGGTTCGGAACACATTGTCTTCATTCTGATCGGTCGGATCGTTGATACGAGGTCTGAGTTGGGAGATATTAATTTCACTGCAGCATTGATTTTATATGTTTTTCCTTCTCTGTTTGAAAGCGTTGTTGCTTTGCTATTTGGTTGGGTGTTGGCAATAATTTGTGATGTTGATTGAGACTCTTTTGTACTCTTGTTGATCATAGTGGAGTTATTTCTTTGGTCCGAACGACTTGTGCTTTTTACCTTAATTTTTGAAGGGTTTTCCACGTTAAAAATCTTGGTTTTGTGATTGTGGTGATTTATTATTGTTGGTATTTGATTGTTGCTCCTCATATATTCTTGCAAGTTAAGGAAAATTATATCAGCTACATTCTCTGTATATTGTTTGTGTTGTTGTTTCTCATCAGCTTGAAGCTAGTTTTCGCGTGCTGGACAAGGACGGGTGGTTCTCACTATATTCAACAATTCAAAAAAGTTAATATAATTGGATTAAAAAGACTATATTTATTCATTTTTTTTAATTTATAGACCAAAATATATTGAAATTTTGAATGAAAATTATAATTTTGGGTCAAAGTTTAATAACAAAAAACATATTTAACCCAAAAAAATTTCTCAAATAATTGAATTTTTCACGTGCTTTATTTGAACTTCCATCTTGGAATTTGGTTGTGGTTGGAAAGAGAAGAGAACTTATGATGATTCAAAGTCATACATTGTCGTCTATTCCTCCATGCATGATCTTCATTAGTGAATTCTGAATTTGATGATCAAAAGAGTCTCCAATATACAACCTGTCAAAATTCACGTGTCGTTCAATGTGTTGTTGTGCCAACTATATATGCCATGCAAAGCAATTAATTCACGACCACCAAAAAGTACAATTTAATTTAACTATCTGAACCCAAACTTTCCACTCTCTCACCAATCAAAATCTTCAAATATCTCTGACCAAACTATTCATATTTTCGTTTTTAGTTTGCTACCTATTCGGATATTCCAAAAGCAAATGTGAATGTATTAAAAGTTATATACTATTCAATTTGAGTACGCATTTTTCATGTTTTCAACTAACTAACCATGGATCTTGAAAACAATAGTTATTAAATAATAAAAATGTAATCATAATAATAATAAGTTATATTCGTGTCCCTCTTTCTAATTGCCAGATTAAAAAATAATATTTTCAAAGTTGAAGTTACCATTCATTTTTTGATTAACTTAAATTGATGTGTTTACTATGGTGTGGAGATAAAAATAAAATAAAAGGAAAGTACATAACTATTTTATCAATCGTTCTTTTAATACATTTTTAATTTATACCTTGATTTTTTAAAATAAAACAAATATTATAATTACGTTAAAATTTCATTAAAAAAATATTAATAGCATATTTTTAATAAAACAAAAATCCTATCTACTAGCATTTGTTTATTATTAGTGTTTTATGTAAAGCAAGGTGTGAAATGAGTCATACCACTTTAAAAAATATATTAATATACGTCTAATAATTTTTTTCATTTGCCTTCTATTTTTATATATTTAAATTCATTATTTTTTTCGTTCTTATAAAAAAATAAATATTTTTAGTTCAATTTTATAATGAAATAATTAATCTCTCGGTGAATGGTGTTCCAATATTTAAATTAGTAATTGAACAAGAGAATATTGAAGGAGAAAGTAAATATTATTGGAAATTAAAGTGTAAGTTTAAATCTCACATCGATTAAAAATAAGAAGTTGAATATATTTAAGAAGAAAAATATATAAACCTATTTTTTTAAGGTTTTGGGTTAGAGGCAGCGGCGAAACTTTATTGGGGCAAAATGATTATGGGAGAAAAATGATTGTACCATGTGTTTTTTCATAACTATCTTTTAATTTAAATTTGATTGTCATTGATTTTTTTTTCTTTTAGTGACTCTTAATTTTTTTTTTTTTTATTTTT
>Ga0209589_1001399_pt1 | contig 39711 bp, 16 predicted proteins | sample CowpeawhiteBW_FD_187525 | JGI IMG/M metagenome (GOLD analysis project Ga0209589, IMG submission 187525) | Root nodule microbial communities of legume samples collected from California USA - Cow pea white BW (SPAdes) (version 2) | ecosystem: Host-associated > Plants > Roots > Nodule | place: USA...
ACACACACTCACACACACACACACACACACACACACACACACACACACACACACACACACACACACACACACACACACACACACACACACATATATATATTACACACTTTATTTTTGTTACACTATGCACTTTCTATTTTTTTTTTATTTTTTCTAATTATTTGTATTGTCATGAAATTTATTTCGCATATCTAAGGTAGTTTTCCTCTTATCACAACCTCTATACAATTATGTTCAAAGAATGTATGTGAATTAAATATTTTTTATGTCTCACATATGAATATTTCTACTATTTTTTAATATTTTAATTTATCATATTTTTTAATATTTTTATTTATCGTATATTTGTTTTACATGAGAATGTTTAACATTATCACTTGAAGTGTTCAATAACATAAACATTTCATTACTATGTAGTATAAAATTCTATTTTCTTTATTTCATTATTATTAATTTTTGTTTTATTTGAATAATTATTTTGTGTCGCTAAAATAATTTTTGCTATCTCTAAACTGTTTGACTAAGTTAATAGTTGAAAAGTTTTTTCTTCTTAAACCTCAAAGATATTTTTCATCTTATCATACCCTAAATTATACATTTATTTTTCATTATGCGGTTTGATTCAATAGTATATCAAATGTTTTTCATTTGATCAGTTTTTAATGTTTTTATTTATTTTTATTTTTATCATGTAAAATGTTGTTGATATTTTTCATATAATTATTTTTATTTTCTAAATCATTATTATACGTGTAATTTTATCACGTATAAATAAATGTTAGTTATTATAATATAATAAATTAATGTAATTGTCATTAATTTTTTGTCACCATCTAATATATATTGAAACTCAATGGAGGAAAGATTTACGCTAACTTTTACTTATTATTAATTTAATATTTATTCTTTATGTGATTTTGGTTAAATAATGTATTATAACTTTTATTAGTATAAATAGAAGATTTTCGTTAGTATTTAAAAAATTTAAGCAAATAAACAATTAAAATATTTTTTAATTTAAATATTTGCTTTTCTGTTATTTTCATCTTTAGATATTTTTAAAAATTTTAACAACTAAGTTTCATTAGTATTTGCAAATTTAATAAATATTTTAATTTTTATAAAATTTTATTTAATATTGTAATTTGAAATATATATAATTATAATTTATTTATAAATATTTGATAATATTATATTTCTTTATCGTGATTTTTTATTATTTTATAAAAATTAATTAATTGATATTGAAACGAGAAAAAAATAGATAATACAAACATATATCCCGTTACTCGATAAGATGAAGATGACTCAAAATTTGAATATCCGTTGAATTTAATTATAAATATGTGAACGAGTTTTATGAGACAGTAAAATCCATTTTTATCGTGTTCTCTTTCCAACTACCATCACTAATAGATGTTAATTGAATTACATTAAACATTACATCATCTTTTAATTTTAATTTTAAGTAATTATTATTGATCAAATTGAAGTCCACTATCTAAGTGTTAATATTTGATAACTTGTATCTATTAATATAACATGCATTTTTTATGAATCAAATCTATTAGGTTAATTATTATGTTACTTAGTTTTTTTTTACAAAATAAAATAATTTACTTATTTATAACATCTTTAGTATTTTTGACTTATTCATAACTTTATATAATAATAACTATTGATAGAAATTTACATTAAGAGTTTATTATTTTTATTTTCTGACGGATGACTTTTCACCTATCATATATAGTTAGATATTATTTTTTTAATAAATTATTCAACTGTGAAAATGAAAATCGAGAAAGATGGTTGATCAGAATGAATTCTCAATTATGATACATCATAATAATTTTAATATCATATTAAACTTTGATATCATGTTAAAACATTTGAAATTTATTAAAATATTAAAATTTAGATTTAATTCAATTTTATAAAATCAATTAAAAAAATTAAAATTTATATTATTTATATAATACAAATTAATATAAATTAATTTACTCGTATTAATAAAGGAAGTTACTAATGAATATTAATTTTATTTTAAAAAATTAAATATTTATTTCCAATTGTATTATTATTTTTTAATCCACCTCACTCTCATATATTTAGCTTGCTAAAAACAAAAAAAATATGACAAACTATAATTTTTTTTTCCACATATTATTAAAAAATAATTATTAACCGTATCTAAAAATCAAAACAATCATTACTACTTTATTAACTAAAAATAAAATAATTTTATAAAATAATATATTATTACCTTATTTTCATAATAATATTTAGTAAAAGTTGTAATTAATTAATTAATCAATACTTACCTTCTACAAAAGAATTTAAAATATAAATAACATTAATTTATTATGAAATTTATGACCATAATATAAGAATGTATATACGTTTTAGTTTGACATGTCAAAACTTTTGGGGTTAGTAATATAAAATTTTCCATATTTTTCTTCAAAGTAATTATTAGGAGAGTTAATATATTTTAAATTCTATTGAAATGATTTACCTAGTTAATTAAAATATTGTATATGTATAGAAGAAGGGTTTGGTTTGTTTCTGCAAATTTGTTGATATAGTGTAGAAGCATCGGGTTTGTGTGGACAGTAAGAACATCAAAAAAATTCGCTCTAACTTGGTGTCTGTGTCGTATGGGTTCCCCACCACTTTTTCTTCCATGGACCTTCAAACCCTAATCATCAACCCACTCTCACTCTCCTTTCTCCTCTCCCTCTCCATGTTCCGCCTCCGGTATACTTTCTTTCATTTTCTATGATTTTCAACTTCATCGTTTTTTTTTATTTATTTATTCATTTTATTTACTATTTGTGTTCGCTTTCTCTCTATTTTTGGTCTTCCCTTATCCTTCTTCGCATTTGCTTTGAACATATGTTTCCTTTTTGTAGTTTGAGTGGGATTACTGTGATTGTTGTAGGTTGAGCACGTGGTGTGTGTGTTTATTTTTTATTATTTTTTTAACATTTGGGTTAATGGTTCGGGGAAGCTAGATTTAGAATGTTATCTTTAAGTGTTGATTACGTTTTTTTTATTTATTTTTCGATAAATAGATTATTGGCTCTTGCAGGGTCTGGCAACTGTTTAATTTTTTTGCGCAACGGTGCGGATAAGGATCCTTATCTTTTCTATTTCTAGCTTGTGAAGGCTGAATTCTAATATTGCTTCATATTACTTTCTTTACATATTTGTTTGTTTGGACATTGTTTGATATCAGTCTAATGTGAAACACAATAAGCTCGTGTCAAGATATGTAATCAATGCTACAAGGTGTAACTGCAATTGGTAAAATTTGTTTACATGTATATATGTTTTGTATTTGTACCGAAAGCAGCATTCTCTGTTTTGGTTGCTTGCACATAATTTATGCGTGACGTGTATGAAAAAAAATGTTCTAACCAGCATTTGTGGCTCAATCAGGGGATTGTTGCACAAAACATTCACTTCTTATGTGGTTCTGTTGTGCATCTTGTTCTGGCTCGCCGGACATGGACTGTGCTCTTTGAATGGGATAGAAAATTCACCAGATTATGATGGTTGTGCATCTTTTGAGAAGAAATTTGATTTGGGTTCTTTGGATACCATTGTTAGTGACTCTAGTTTAGGCTATGGGTTCTCATCTTCCCATAATTTGGAAAAGGTGTGTCCGAACAGTCATTCGTTCTGCTTTCCATCAATGTTGTCTGAATTTTCTCATAAAGAGAAAATTGTGAAGGAAGCTTCTCAAGGAGAATCTGGCGGTCAATACAACAGTCCATTTTGTGTAGAGTTACCTCAGGATAGAAGGCAGACAAGTAATGAAAGTTGGTTGTCTGAACATGGTGTGTTTAGGTTACTTAATGGAGGGTTTGTCGCGTGTTCATTGAACTCCAGAGAGGGAGTAGATGGGGTACCACCTCGTCAAACTGAAGTCGCTTGTAAAGATGATATTTCTTCTTGTGGAGCTTCATCACTTAAGCAAAAGACAACACGCTTTTGGTCTAAAAACTCTGAGATTTCGAAATCAAATTCTTTTGATGGTTCTGTCTCACCCAATGTAAGGATTGGCCCGACTGTACTTGACTGGGGACAAAAATACTTGTATTCTTCTTCTTCAGCTTTTTTAACTGTAACAAATACATGCAATGATAGCTTATTAAACCTCTATGAGCCATTCAGCACAGATTTACAGTTCTATCCTTGTAACTTCAGTGACATTTCACTTAGACCTGGTGAATCAGCTTTAATTTGTTTTGTTTTCTTCCCAAAAAGTCTTGGTTTGTCTTCAGCTAGCCTGATTTTGCAGACAAGTTCTGGTGGATTCATAGTAGAAGCTAAAGGATATGCCACAGAGTCTCCTTTTGGAATTCAACCCCTATCAGGCGTGCAAATTTCTCCTGGTGGAAGGTTGAGCAAGAATTTTTCACTGTTCAATCCCTTTGATGAGACCCTCTATGTGGAGGAAATAACTGCCTGGATATCAATTTCTTCAGGGCATAATTATGTTGAAACCGAAGCAATTTGTAGGATAAATGATTTTCAGGGTTTTGATGCTTGGCTCTTCCCAACCATTAAGGATCGGTTGGTTGCAAATACTGGCCAATTTGGTTCACCAACTGTAGCAATCAGACCCCATAGGAACTGGAATATTGCTCCACATGGCTCTGAAACTCTCTTGGAGATGGATATTATGGTTGGATTTGAGGGAAAAATCTTTGGTGCATTTTGTTTGCATCTAGTGAGGCCCTCACAAGACACATCTGATATTATTATGGTTCCTATTGAAGCTGAAGTAGATAGCCATTCTGCCTGTGATACTGCTGGTATATTCATTTCAGCAACTCTTGAGGGTCTAGCCACATGTGATAGTGGTGAAATTGCTATCACTATCTCTCTTAGAAATGATGCTCCTCATGTTTTAAGTTTTGTTAAGGCCATAGAAGTTTCTGACACCCAGCTTTTCCGTATTAAGTTGAAAGAAGGTTTACTGCTTTTCCCTGGCACTGTTACTAAAGTTGGCATTATTTACTGTAGCCACCTCCACTTGGAGTTACATGACTTTTCACCTAAGTCCAGCTTGCAAGAGAACTGCAAACTTCTGATTCTTACTAATGACTCAAGTAATCCCCTGATTGAAATTCCATGTGAGGACATATTATATATCTGCTTTGAACATCAAAGGAAGATATATTCATCTGCTCAAGCAGAAGATAACCAACCCGACAAAACGAGAGCAGGGTATACAGGCAGAAGCATGCAGTTGCGACCAAATGTCAAGGTAAGTTGATTCTGATCTTGCTGCCTGTATTCTGTTTGAACACAAAGGTTGATGAACTGTTTATTTTATAAATAAAAGTTGAGACCATTGAGTGATGAATATTGTCTATTATTTATTTATTCAGTAATTTTTTAAGAATGGGGTATTTTAATTAAATCTAGGGCGTATTTTGTAAATGCCTTGGAGGAAGTATGTTCCTATGATTATTATGTAGTTTTTCCTCTGGTATCATAGTGCATAAAATACTGAACTTGACAATTCTTGTAATCTATATGCTTATATTGTTGTAAGTTAATTATGTGGCATTGGGGAATTTTAATTTAAATCAATTTTGGGCATTGTTAATGTATGTATTTTAATTTTTTTCTATTTTGCGATCTGTTCCTCCAATCCTTTGAGAATTTTGTTTGACAGGTCTGAGAGTTGAGAAATATAATGGCTAGCATGCTCAAGGATAAAGGTTTTAAATAACAATTTCAATATAATCAACCAATTAACTTTTAGGCATGAGAAAAAAGTTTAGCAAATAATCAAGCTTATCTATTTATTTTAAACTATATTACCCCGTGATACAAATAAATGGATATCTCTGTCATCAACTTATACAGTATACAGAAATTGTTTGCGTCAAATAGTAGGATGGCCTTCTTTACCATTGTTTGAAATTTCTGTCTAACCTTGTCTTACCCTTCTCTCTTTTCTTGACTACTTTTATTTCCATTTGTCTTTAAACAATTAGCTGTATAAAAGAATTTGTGGTCATGACATACAGCAATAGATACTATCGGAAACAATTTTACTCAGTTTTCTTTAAATTATTAAGCCATTTTTGTATAAATTACTCCGTAAGCAGTTATGGGAGAAAAATAAGAAGGTAAAGAAAATAAATTGAGCTCCCCGAGAACTACATGATGCACTTTTAGCTTTTAGAGAAGTTTGATGAGAGAACTTCTGTAAAAGCTAAGTGCATATGTTGATTTTTATCTTATGAAAGAAGTTCAATTCCTTTTACCTTGTTTCTTCTAGTAGCGTGCATGGAGAAGTTTATTTAAGCAAAGCCTTAGCCTACTTGATTATTGATACTTATTTCTAATTTCAAGTAGCCATTAAAGTAAAATTTTTCTGTTACTTTTATTTGAAGGTTTTAGAGACAGAAGATGTCGATGAACTGGTTCTTGCAAACTGGAAGTCTCAAGGAACCATTGGTGGCATGTCTGTGCTTGAAGACCGTGAAGTGTTATTTCCGATGATTCAGGTCGGAAGTTATGTCTCGAGGTGGATCACTGTAAAGAATCCCAGTCAACATCCTGTTGTGGTGCAGCTTATCTTGAATTCAGGAGAAATAATTAATCAATGTAAGGGTTTAAGTGATTTATTACACCCTTCTTCATCTAGTAATTTGGTTATTGATGAAGGTGCTACTCCAAAAAGGTATGGGTTCTCTATACCAGAGAATGCGGTAACAGAGGCATATGTACAACCTCATGATCATGTAACTTTGGGACCAATAACTTTTTATCCTTCTGATCGATGTGGGTGGAGTGGTTCAGCATTGATAAGAAATAATCTTTCAGGTGTTGAGTGGATACCTTTAAAAGGATATGGAGGGTTGCATTCTCTAGTATTGCTGGAGAGGTCTGAACATGTTGACAGTGTAGATTTTGATTTGAAAATGCCCAAGACACTCAACTTTTCTCTTACATATACTTTACTTCACATGAAAGAGATAACTTCTACCTGTTCACAACATTTAGTGAAAGAGTTATATGCCAAAAATACTGGAGACTTGCCATTAGAGGTTAAAAGTATCAGAGTTTCTGGGAGAGACTGTGGATTGGATGGTTTTAAGATTCTATTTTGTAAGGGTTTTACTCTTGAGCCTGGGGAATCAACTAAACTTCTGATTTCACATCAAACTGATTTTTCTGCAGCTGTGGTGCGTCGAGATCTTGAACTAGTCTTGGCAACTGGTATTTTTCTGTTACCTATGAAAGCAAGTTTCCCTTATGATATGCTAGGTAACTGCAAGAGATCCATGTATTGGATGAGAGTGAAGAGATCCCTTCTAGGATTCATCCTTATTGCATCCTTAATATTTCTGATGTTTTGTTTCCTATTTCCTCAAACCACTCAATCGGGCTTCTTGGATTTCTCTTGGAAGAATGATGATAGCTTGGTCCACGCCACCATAAAAAGTGCTGGAAAATCCAGTTTGTTACATCATGACCAGAGAAAGAGTAAGCTCTCTATGTCTAGTAAGATGAATCATCTAATGGAGGCCTCTACTGGCAAATATTCATATGGTCAAGAAGAGAATCCATCTAAACTGGAAATTTCTCAGCATTTGATACAGACTTCTGAAAGTGATGAACAGACTAGTCATGCATTTGATACACAAAGTGATAGGAAATTGTCATCCACAGATGTTCAGAGCTGTGATCCAATGAAAACATCTGAGTTGGGTTATCTCACAGTCAAAACTGGTAAAGAAAAGGGTAGAAGAAGAAGGAGGAAGAGTCTCGGTGCCAAATTGGCGGCACTGTCTGAAGTTTCAAGTAGTCAAAGTGGGAATTCTACACCCTCATCACCTTTATCCCCTACTCTCTCTGCTACATCTAAATGTAACTGGTCACTGTCTCTGGATGTAGAGCAACCTTCCGAGGCTCTTAGTTCAATGACACAGGTGGCTACCCAACATTCTTCCAATGACCAACCTTCTGCCCTAGCTGCTGAGTCAAATATATTGAAGCCTGCCTTTTCACAAAGATGCAGCAATAGTACGTCTTCTCAAGTGCTACATTCAGCTTCAAGAAGTGTTACCAGATTACCCGTTCAGATACCTTGTGCTACTTCTCCCATTCCTGCGAACACTTTTCCGTCTCCCTTGGGCTCAAAATCTACTGTTAACTCGCATGCTAGAGCTCCTGGATCCCAACTTCACAACCAAACAGCTGTTCACTCACGCGAGGCTGGACTTGCAAATGAGTATACATATGATATTTGGGGTGATCATTTTTCTGGACTTCACTTGTTACTTCCAAAAAATGTTACCTCCATGAATTCAAGTCTCGTGGAAAATAATTTCGACAGCTTTTTTGTAAGAGGTCCACAAAACCTTGTGACAAATTCTCAAGAAGGTTAATAAGTTGAAAAACGACTTTATTTAACGTTTTGTTGCCTCCCCTCCAGGCCTATGTTAGTAACAAAAATAAAGGTCTGGATAAAGCCGTCGCAGCTGCACACGTGCACACTCACTCTGATCTATAGTAGTGTAACAGTAATTATAATTCTGTGACTATTATAACAAAATTAGTGAATGAAAGTTATATAACAATTATACATGGTAAGGCGAAAAGAAAAATAGCGAAAATCACGTGTCTGGTGTGGTTGGTCTGAATTTAATTTGTGGCACGTGCTGATGATGGTCATATCCATGTCATGAGATAATAAAAACTGTGCTGTTAGAGTCATGAGAATTTATGGAGGTTACTTTTTTGTGTTGCAAAAGAACACCCAGTCTTTCTTTTGCAACTGTAGACGTGCGTTAGAAATTTTCTTCAATGGATAAAGTTGATATGGGATTCCTTTGCAGCATATTTTGAAACCACTCAAGAATCTGGTGCTTGTATACCACTGAGCATAGCTTTACGTCCATAAACTCTTGATTGAGCTCCAAGTAATTAAATTTTTTACTGGTCTGAACGCAGATGCCGTTATTTTCAGCAGGGAAATTTTTATTATAGTTTTCTTTCACTCCGTCTGTGTTCTTCATTCCTGCTCTGTGGAAGAGCCAATAATAAAGAAAGACCTTTGGAATATATTTTTTTAATTGGGGACTATTATAAGTTTTTTTCTTGTCGTTAAATTTGCATCATGAACAGAGTTATGTTCTTATCAGAATTTGATGGAGTATGTCTCTAAAGTGGAATACAGGACTTTCAAGAGCTAAGCTTTTTTTCTTTTGGTGGGAGAGTTCCAAATTTTAAAGAAAAACATAAAAAGACCTATTTGTAAAAGACATTTTGATGCTTATACATAAAGATATAAAGAATATGAATCGAGTCTTATAGTTGAATGTTAATTAAGTATAAATTCTTGATTGAGTACTTGTATTTATAGACTTTATAGATCATGAATAAACAAATATATTTAATCGAATTATGTTACTTGAATATAATAAATATTATACAATGAAGATATTAATATCTTTAAAAAATTAAATAATAAATTATTATATTTTTTTATCGACAACATGAATATATAATAAAATATAATTATAAATTATTATATCCTAAAATATTAATCGTAAATAAAATATTTCATAATATACTGAGAATATAACAAAATTTGATAACTAGTTATTATATCATAAAATATTATTTGTAAATATTTAAAAAATATATGATAATATACTAGGTCATGTACAAATTACAATCACTTAATCATTTTAGTTATATTTGGGACCATCTCTCCTCATGATGCAGGATCCAGACGTTGACCATAGCAGCAGCCAAAGAGCTAAATCTGAAGTATGCAATCCTGTACTTTTTGTGTATTCAGACAGATAGTCGCATTTTGAAGATTGAAAATATTAAGAGTGAGGTGCAAAGTTGCATAAAGTGGAGAAGCTTGTATATCGGTACTTTAGTTATAATACCGTTATTATGACATCATGGGCTCTCCACAAAAACTGAAAGGGACTACTCACTCTATAAGTCCATTCAATTGGTCCCATGCTAATTCAATTTCGCAATTGCTTCCTGTACCTTCATGTTTTCTTCTTACACCTCTTTATATTCGGCATCAACTTTATTATTATTATTATTGTTTTGTTTGATGAATTCGAAATTAACCCTTTTTTTTTCACTTCCTACTTGTTCTATCACAAAAAGGAAAAGATGGCATTTGTTTTTTAAATGTGAACTTTAGAAGGAAAATATAGAAGTGTAAAAAGTAATTGCCCTTAAAAAAACGTAGCAAATTGTGGTCCAAGTTCCGATCTTGGACCATTTCCCACACCATTCCAACATCAGAACCGGCACTGTCACTATGTAGTACAAAACATGAGTATTGGAGGAATACTTCCAACACAATTCTTGACTTTACCATTATATGCGCACAACTTCCTTTTTCTAATTTTTATTTTAGTGCACTTGTACCAAAAAAACTATAGGCATATTTACTAGACTTCACATGCCTTTTCTTTCTTTTGTTCCTTTAGAACCATCCAAGATCTACTATCGTCTCATAGATAAAATAATCTTAACAAAAATAACTTTTATATTTGTAAAAGAAAAAGATAGTCCCATAGATAAAGAAGAACATTATCAGCTAAATTTTTTTTAGGTATCAAAGCATCATTAACCTTTATCCCAAACCATAGGATAATATGTTTATGAGTATCGAATATTATATAGTATTTATATTTATATTAATATGTGATTTAAACTTATTTATATCAAATAATAGTGTTCATTAATTACCTACAAAAGTGAAAAGTGAAAAGGTAGGTTTGGAAAAAGTTATTGGGGTGTGGCAATGTCCTACCAAAACTGGTTTCTTGGTGTGACAGCAAAGAATGGAGTGTGCGTAGGGTTTGGGGTTCATTATTGTGTTCCAATGGTTGAGCACAGTACTGATAGCCAGGCACATACATTGACATGCTAAAACCTCATAGTTTTTGGTCGATGAAGATACAGAGCAAAGTGTAAGAATAAAACATTTATTACTAGGTCAAAAGTTATAGCTATTAGTTAGGGTATAATTCTTTTTAATAAAGAGTATAACTTGTCAAAATACTATAGTTTATTTAGTCTCTGTCATGGGACAATTGATGTCACATGCAACAATTTTTTCCTTAGCAATTGTCCAATTATTAGAATCGAGCACTTACCACTAGAACAAAAGTTACACCTATTAGTTAGGGTATAACTCTTTTTACCTAAAAGTATAACTTGTCCAAACATTACGATTCGATTATAACTCGACCCATTTAATCTCTACCACGAAACAATTGATATTACATGCAACGAACAAGTTTCATTTATAAATCAAAGGCAGAAAGACAAATAAAAATCAATAATATCGACAATTTTTGATTACACTGTTTGATTTTGTGTTGTTTCACTTGTTTACAACTTGTGATTAATGTTTTAAAAATGTTTGAGATTAATCTAATTCTATTTTTTTTAAGTGCTGTCGTATCAAAATCAGTATATTCTTAAGACAGACATACAGAAAAATACAGAAAAAAAAAAAAATCCAAATTCAAGTTATATGTCTGATACAATATAATTTTAACATTTCAGTATTAAACATAACAAATTAAAACTTCAACAATAGTAAAAGCCACCCTCGTTGATTGTGCATTAAATTGGTTTGAACATATATACAAGTCATTGAATATGTTTTTGCTTGTCTTCTCTCAAATCTTTACATTTCCTGTGCATGCAAGATCATAACCGGTGAGCTTTCAAAAAAAATCTTCCACAGTTTTACAAGCCATAAGGAAAAGAAACAAAGATGTCAAAATAAAGAAACTTAGTTTATAAAGGTCGGTTCACCATTTGTTGAGCCAAAAAATATCAACTTAACCTAAATGATTTTTTTATGAAGGATAAATTTTGTAATCTAGTTCGACCAATTAGAAGTTGTTAAGTTAGTGAGTTGACTTATTTAGGAACGACTCATTCTTATAATTTATTTTATATATTTATTATTGTACAATGAAAGTAAATTACTCAATTTATTTTTTTATAATGATAAAATTAAAGTGTTTACATAATTTTTTAAATATAATTATAAAGATGATAGTTGAAGATTAAAATATAAATGTATATTACTTGAAAACAAATAAATTAAACATCTAAACTATTTAAACTTTATTGAATAACATTCTAGTATTTAAAAAGATCGTAAATTTATATAATTAAAAATTTTAAAAAAATATAAAAATTAATAAAGTATTGTTGGTAGGTTACGTGTGGACCCAACTTCAACCTAGATTCAAATTTGTTTTTCCGATCTAACCTGATTCTATATCGAGAGAAACCAGATTGGCTTAGAGATTAGAATCCATGAATTTAAATAGATGTATGGTAAGGTGCATAGATGATATAATAACTTAGCTTGGCTTCAATGGAAATTATTCTTTTTTTTCCAAAACTCCAAATATAATGTGAGGCAAATTCAAAGAAAACCAGACACACGCACTACGTGATGTGGGGTAACAAAAATTTCATTTTTACATATCAGATTACAAATAAGAAAATGGGATGAAGGGTTTCCCATATATAGTACAGATGCACCACTTAATGCTAACATACTTGTAATTTTCGGGACAGTAATATATTTATATATACTGATGTTTTAAAATATATTAATTTTTTTTAATATATCAATATCTATGTTATCAAAACTTAGAAGAGGGACATTCCAAAAACTTGGCTGGGAATCAACTTTTCATGTCCTCATTTTCTTTCATCTAAATTTTTTATTCTATTTTAATTTTTGAGCAATAACCAATTCAATCTTCCCTTAGATGTCTATTTTAGACATTTCGTTGTTATTTAAGGATATTAATATCTGGATATCATATATATATATGTCTCTCATCTCTCTTTCCTTTATCTAAATTCTGAATTAGCTCGATATACCTATTTATTATTCTCCCTTCTAAAATAATACTCCCTCCCTTCTAAACTAATCATCTTAATTGTTTAATTTTTTATTTCAGAACAGGAACATTTAAGTTTTTGAAGCTATTTCTCAATAACAACTATATAGTAAGAGGACAAACTAATATATTATTACTTGTATTTATTAGTTGAAAAAACATAAATATTGTAGAATAATTTATGACAAAAATAGGTGAAAATTTGAGAATATTTTGTTAAAAATGTATCAACTAAGTATTTGTATTTGTTAAACCATGTTGCATATTAAAATACTATCACTTTATTGAAAATAGTCTAAGTGTGAGTCAAAAGTCCCATATTGGATACAAAAGATAAAATTAAACAATATATAAAATTAAAAATCTATAACCACATTGTCTTAAAATTTCGAAATAAAAGTGTTGTCAAATGTTTTATATGTATAAAAACAATGTCATATATATAAAATTGCAATCTTTCAATGACTATAACTCTAATCCATATATAACAAAAACATATGAAGAAATATTTATGATTATATCAAATTAAGAATGTAATTAAATACATTATAAACTATCTATACAACAAGAAGTGATAAAAATAACTCCAAAGTTACCATTCATTCAAATAATTTCATTTTAAGATTCAATGATTCTAAAAAAAATTATTTTTAACTTAATTCCTTTTGATGTATTTATACAAAATCTCCTTTACCAGAAAAGTGCATAGCACAATTCCAGAAAATGATGTATCTGTAGGTAGTGCAGAGGATAACATGTGTTGTTGGGTGTATGATAGCGATAGTCGGAGATATTGAACAGCTGGGAGAATTTCTTTTCACTGTTTAATTCAGAAACTTTAATGATAAAGGCATAATCTTTTGTTATTCATCACCAATATGTCCTCAATGCACTGGAAAACTTGATTAGAGATATCAGTAAAATTAACTCCTTTCACCCCTCATACTCTCCCAGTAAATGTTCTTTCTCTAATATTACCCTAAATCACACATGATTTAGTAAAAGCAGCATAGTATTTATTACTGAGGAATCTGAGAATGTGTAGAGGAACGCAGTGAGTAAAAAACAAAGAAAGAACTTGCAAAGAAAACAAAACAAACTTGGCATTATAAGCAATAAATAAACCATTATAAAAGCTTGCTTCTTACTCTTACTAGCGAAGTGCACTCACAAATTTGTCTTATAATTTTGCTCAGAATTTAGAGACAACAACACATTCCATTGGGTATGTTTAGGAATGCATCAAAATGTTCATGACCACTTCAAAGGAGCAAATTAAAATTTCCTATTTAATAACAAAACATCTGAAAAACCCAGATATATTGAAGATGAAGCTCAGATAACAACAGTGAGTCCACTTTCTTATTCTTCAGAAGTATCTTTAATTGGACAGAATCTAATAAATACTACTACATGTAAAACATTAATTTCCAATGTCGCATGAAGCTCATATCTAAATTCCAAAATAAATGTATTTAGTTACACGTCACAGTCTGTGACATGTAACACAGTCCACAAAGAATCTCTCACTCTTCCATGTCTGTCAACCACGTTTATTTGTTGCAACATGAATGTTGCATGGTAGAAAAAAATATGATTAACCAAATCAAATCAGTTTTGGTTTGATTATGGTTTTCATATAAAGTTAGTGTTTGGAACAACTCTGGAACATTTACATTGGTACATGGATGAGGCAACGAGCTTAAAGGCTCGTCCTTTTCTTCCTCCTTCGTCTATGGTGGGTTTGTTTTCAATCTGTTCGATATCTTTTAATGTTATGCAAAACAAAGACCCCTGTCTTATTTTTTTAACGCTTGTCTTCCATGTCTTTCCCTGCTTTCTCAGTTTTTTCTGTGACTCTGTCTCCAAAGTTGGTGTTGCTATCATTGCTCATTACCGTTTGGGAGGATTACTTTATCAAAGTCATAAAACTTGTACATGTTTCATCGTTTTTTGCAGTACTAGATTGCATTGTTTTCCTAATGGTTTTTCGGGAAAGTGATCACACAAAGGTTGAATACCAGAGCAATGAAACCACCTTTAAATGATGGCAAAGTAATTTCTTCCTGTTTAACAAGCTTAGCTGATTTCTTTCTTTCTTTCTATCTTTTTCTGTTCAGTTGCAACTTGCAACATCTTCTAAAAAAAATAGTCATGTAAGGTTTCTGTCATATGTTGCATGAAAGCATCCAAGTTTTTGGCACAAAGCTTAAACGAGTTCTTCAAAACCAGCGTAACTGACGTAGAGTCTTTCATATTTAATCAGCAATCTCGAGTTTAAAATCCTGATTTTTTTTCTTTTCATAAAAATCTTGACTCTTACTCTTTCACAGGATAGCTCGTTAAAAAAGTTCCAAATGGTTGAAAAATAAAACGGTTTCATTTCTCATGAAAAACAAAGAAATCTTGGCCTTCTGCCTTTTCTTTTTCCTGCATAAAGTTTGCATAACATATTTTCATTGAATGTGCAAAGCAGGATAAGATGGAAACTCGAGGGACTAAGGCAATGGTGGCAATGGAGAAAACCATAGAAAATGAGCGTAGCTCCAATAGAGAAAGGAAAATGGCTTTGATACAAGATGTGTGTGAATGATATTCATATTCCTTTTGTGCTTTAACTCACCTAAGCGTTTTTTCTACAACCCCTTTGTCATTGTAGTTATGTGTTAAATCTGTGCAGGTTGACAAGTTGAAGAGAAAGCTTAGACTCGAAGAGAATGTTCACAGAGTGTTAGAAAGAGCATTTACAAGACCTTTGGGATCCCTTCCTCGTCTTCCTCCTTATCTTCCCCCACATGTTAGTATCTGTCTTCTGCTTTTCCTTGTGTGCATAGGTGGAACCCAGAAGTGGTCAATGAATGAAGCATGTTTTTCTTTTAAACAGATTGAAGTGTTTCACGCCATAGAATTACGAAAACCCCAGATGAAGTCATATATATCATTTGTATCTAAATTGCATTGAACTTTTATTTATTTCTACTTATTTTATACATTGAATTTTAGATACTAAAGCTTGTGACTGAAGTAGCAGTATTGGAGGAGGAGGTGGTTAGACTAGAAGAAAACGTTGTGAATTTCAGACAAGCTCTATATCAGGAAGCTGTCTACATTTCCTCTAAGTGGAAATCAGAATATTTGAGGGACTCAATGGACTAGAACTCCATCAGAAGCTCCAAATATCAAACATCAAAATCCTTTTCCCAAAGTGAGCATAATAGAACTACCTAGGGCTCAACTTTCTCTTCGTAGAAGTGATTATAGTAGAAAACTGTTATCTGACATTGTCACTGATCACTCTTGCAGGCTAGTGAACAGGAAACAACTGCACATCAAACAGGAACTGCTATCATCAATCCCAGAAGAGGGGTAGCAAAAGAGAAGCCACTATTTTATAGCTCTCTAAAGGATAAGCAATCACTGGAAAAGAAAATGGCCAAATTCATTACAACAGTGAAGAAGTCTGTAATCAAACAAGAATTAGATGATGTGTATGCAGATCACTTGAAGTTGCAGGTATGCAACAGTGTCCAATTATTACTGTTTCAATGCAAAAAAAGAACTGAGCTGTCATTCACTTTGCTTGTTCAGATGGAGAAGAGATTAATGCACAAAGAAAGAGCTTTTGAGTTCCTCAAGTTCATTAGATGATAAGGAGTCAGAGGATATTGTCAAGTGCTTATGTAGAATCTTTATGAGAATAGGTACATTCAATGACAAATTAGGGTAATCAAAAATAACTTCCAGTTCTGCATCTGCATGCAGAAAGGAAATGTGATCCCTATGGTATCTTTTCAGAATCCGAAGTGAGAGATATTGGTGCATATAATAGTTTATGTGAGTCTAAAGCCTCAAATGTCGATATTGATCAAACAGGAAGTGTAGTGTTTCAGATCCATAGATTAAAGTAAGTTTAAACCAGTAATTAAGCTGATGGTTGCTACTATGTGTGTCTACCTAACCTAATAAACAATATTCAGGTGCTATTCAGGAAACTCATCAAGAGAAACTTACATTTTGGATAAACACTTACAATTCATGCATGTTAAATGTAAGATTCCTTTCTGTCACTGATTTACTACTTTTCACTACATCGTAAGACCGAAGAGTTGGGCCTTTGTTTGGGGACTTGATTCAAATTTGAAATCTATCATCTTAGTTTACCTAACATGTTGACGGTACCCCACAATTATTTGGGTTATATTTTAGGCATATTTAGAGTCCGGCATACCTGAGAGTCCTTAAATGATTGTGGTTCTAATGCAGAAGGTACAATATTCTCTACATCTGTCTTCTAAGAAAGTATTCAAAGAATCAGAAACATTGCTGGTTACTAGGTCCTCTAATTGAATTGATCCTTGCTGCATCCCATGTTGAAATGAGTGGTTCTCTCAGTGCACTTTTATCTGGACTTCTAATGACTGATTTGTGCTGCTAGAATTTAAGAAAATACTAATGAGAAAGGAAAATGAAATAAAAAGTCTATCATCATTCTATGTATTTTATGGCAGATTGAAGCAATGTCTACACCAACTCAATGCTTGTGCTGTGTCAGGCTACAATAAAAGTGGGTGGCCAGCTGCTAAACGTAATTATAATTGAGCATTTCATCTTTAGACTTCCTTATCACCTGATGTTTGTAAGCACCCGGTGTACTTTCTTGATCATGCTTTGTAAATTACAATTCTTCCCTTGATTTTCATCATAGCTTCCTGCAACAGACGTGCCCAAAAGCTGTGAAAAATGACGAGATGAAAGTGCGAAGTATGTGTGGCTTGGAGTGGTAAGAGCTTTTGGTTACAATTGCACGTTCCTGTGGAAACTGGTCTTCACATGTGGTATCTGTTTCTCAAATTAGACAGTATTGTTGTTATGTGAACACTGAGTAATGATTTCTTAGTTTTAAGTTGGTTTGTGATCACTTATTTGTCTGACAATGTATGATCAAACCAAATCTATCATGCGATATGAAAACAATTTTACTTGAATCAAAATTGGATTTCTTTTTTTCAGAACAAAATCTCATTTCTGGGATAGGAACTGACACTATAATACAAAATTAAAAATCTCTCCATTTTTCATTGTTAGGGTCAATAAAAAACGTTTGAATTATTAAATGTTACAGACTATATTTCTTTCTTGATGTGGATAAAATATTTATGTATCTCCCTGGTTTTTCTGAACTGATGGAACCAATGTGTTTTTGTAATAGGTTCCTAGAAATGCTGTTGTAGGAAATATGCATAAACTGATGGTTTCTTAAGTCGTTTATTCTCTGAAGGAAATATGTTCCTATCTTCATAAATGGACAATATATATTGAACAAAATTATTGCAAATCAACATTCTGCAATTGCATAGAAAGCGTCCCCTTGATGGAAATTGAAAAGACAAATGGAAAACTGAAAAGCTGTATGCTAAAAATGAAGAAATTATAATGGAGTTGCTTCTCTCTGTACAACAGCATCCCAAGGAAACACATAGTACAAGCAAATAAATTTTAGTGACTCAACCAAAAGGAGAAGGAACTGGTCCTGCGACTGCATCTGATCTCTTGATGATGCCCATTCCACATATGATGCATCCTGGTGCAGTCACAGCTGAAAATTTAGATCCACAGAGATCACACACATCATATCCAATGGTCGACAGCCTGCTTAATGTGGCAGCACAGAATTGTGATGGATCTTCCAATGGATCAATCGACTTGTTAGCCAAACCCCTCTGAACACACAGGTCAATGAGGCTTCTAAATTCCTCCTGCTTACTTGGAGGTGCTTTAGATAATAGTAGTTCTAACATTTGCTTGGAATATGCATAATTTTGCACCTCTATATTTCGTTTTATGGCAGTTCGAATGCAATTTATTCTGTGCTTTGCGAGCAAAGGCAATGAGCCAAGATGGCGTGAAAGTCTAGCCATTTCATCTTTTGCGCTAATAGCACTTGGACCATGAACTTTTTGCAAACGAACAATTTCCTGCAGTCGTGAAGACAGATTTAAATTAATAAATAATTAAAGACTTTCATTACAACAATAAATACAGTTTCAATAGAATTGTCACTGATTACTTAGCTACACAACAAATATTCAGTGTATGGAAAATCTGTAACTACAGTTTTACGACAAGACTATATTATGTCCAAGAGAAATAGAAGTTCAACAACCTAATTTACTTATTGGTCAGAGACCATTCTATCCATGCTATTATTAGCAATAGAAGCATAGTAGTAGTACCCGAAGAAGAGTGACTGTTATCTTGTATTGAGCACATATTGTTGCTTGAGCTTTTATATCACTTCCACGAGATTGTTCTTTAGCTAATGCAAGAAAAGCTTCATCAAAGCAAGACAAAGCATCTGAAAGATGATTTAGCTCAAGGTGAGCAAGTCCAGTCTTGAAACACACAGAAGCAGCAGCTTCTCGGGGAACCTGTCATACGAGACGTAAGACTGGGAACTGAAAAATAATACAAACTACAAAATAGGAAACAGAAACTAGAACACAGTTTTTACTGAAGATATCTCCATAAGGTCCTTCAGCTGTTGGTAACAGTGCCACATAAGAACTTGTATAAAATTAAATATCAAAGATAAAGACTCAAACATAAGGAAAATGACAGAGGTGCTTAGACTCTTCAAGGGCTCAGCTTCCGCCCTTCCCAATCCTCAACCATCTCCCTTTTCTGTATTCTAATTCACTAACAGAATCAGGTCATTCCCCACCTGCAATCTGTGCAGTTGTTACAATACGCTCTCCCAAACTAGTCCCCTCTTATGTCATTCTTTCATTATCTCCACATCCTTCTAATTTCCTGCTTTCCTTGCCATTCTTCCTAAAATACACCTTAGTTATATGTGATTCACTAGGTTCAGTAAAGTTGACTGCTTGGTTGGGACATTATCAGAAGTAATCACTGATAATAAGCACACCAGTTTAATCAGAAATTTTTTCCTGCAAGCCCATTAATTTCTTCTTTATTTATATCATATACAAAATGATTAAAGGAAAAACCATAAAATGAGCCTTTCTGCTTATGTATTTCCTTATCTTTAATACTATGTTTAGAAAGCATTACTCATCCTATGTGTAAATGAATATGCATGCACATACGTATTTATACCTGTCCCGGTCTTACAGAGGATGGTGGAGAACCAGTTTGTGGAGGCTTTCCAGAATCAGAAGTATTTGGTGCTCCAAATATACTAAGATCAAGAGGTTGGCTAGAAACTGGTGCCTGAAATTGTGATGGGGGCGTGACTGCAGCCTGATCTGAGGATTGTGGTATACCACCATCCGGAAGTCCTACAGACTCGATAGGAGACATAGGTAGTTGAACAGCTTGAGTAGAAACATCACCTTGAAGACTAACTTCAGATTCAGAAGCTTTAACCTGGTTTTGAGTTGCTTTGCCACTTTGAGCTCCTGCAGTAAATTTAGAGAGATAACTGCCAGCAGGAGCCAGTGAAGCAGCAACCTTAAGAGATGGAATTGTGTTCTCAAAGAAGTCTTCTGGAATAGGTCCTACTTTAGTTCCCCCACTCGCAACCCCAGGAGTTGGCTGTGAAATTGATTCTGGTTGAGTAAAGGCATTTATACTAAACAGGTCACCTGGAGTTGAAACAGTATGAGCAGCCACTCCAGTAGCTGCAGGTGGCTGAGATAGGCCAAGATCTTGGGATACACTAGTAAAGGACCTACTCCTCGTAGGAGTTAACCCTTCACTTAGTTTAAATTTACTAGTGGCTTCTTTAAGCTTATCCACATCCACAAAAGAGGTAACTGGCTTGTCTCGTATTCTAACACGTATCTTTTTGGTTTTTGATACTCCTTCCTCATCACTGCTGCTGTCAGAAGCAGCAGCTCCATACATGGATTTCTTAAATTCTTCTTCTGCTTTAGTCTGTTCATCAGTTGAGGAATTGGCACGCCGTTGAGTAAGCCTTTCCTGACCCATTAATGGAACACCTTTTGCATTACCAATCCCTTGATTAGATGTGGGTTTAAGTGAAGATACTTCAAGACCATTTGCTTTAAAATCGTTGCATGCAGGGATGAAGTCTTTAACCAAGGTATCTTCCCTTACCTCAACAACATTGCCTCTTCCTTTAATTGAGCCTAAATACACACCTATATGATCTACAATAATGGATGGAATAGCACCATCATCATTCTTCATATATGGCGTCACCTCTGCAGCAAGCTCCCACTGAGGTATATCCTTTTCATTAGTAGGGGTTTTGATTTCCCAGTTTCCACCACCCCATTCAGGTCCTTTAGGAACCATACTTTCTGCCGCAAAGTTGGCAAATATGCCCTGAGTCCATCCACTAGATCGAATCCGTAAAATCCTTTCAGTATATCTCCTCAATTCTGAGTCAAGAGCTTCTTCTTCCAACTTCTGAGCAAGACGCCTCATGGCACTAGGATTAAGGTGGCATATAAATAGATCAAGCATGCTTTCGTAATCTGATGTAACTTCAAAAGTTTCTTTTGCACTATCAAACTGACCGAATCTGCAAGTGATCTTAAATTACAGAAGTGAACAAACTCTTAAATCACACTACTCGAACAACTTAATTATAATCATCCATACGCCAGCTCATCAATAGCATGAGATAAGTAGAATAGTAAGGTGGACCACCAATTAGGATTATCATATCTCATTTTTAAATTTAGAAAAAGTTACTTGTCCTTTTATATTTACCTTGATGAGATTTGGGTAAAAAATCCCCGATTTCAGAGTTATATAAGAGAAGGTTGATGGAATTATAAGTTGATACAGATTTTTATTTGTACACCTAGAAGCTACTGAGTTTAGCCGTAAGAACTAAACAAAAACATTGTTTAGTGTACAGGGTTAAAACAAGTAATTAAACCACACAAGAATAAGACCTTGTTACATAAACTTATCTATAAGTACTTAAAAGAAAAGGACAGCATGAATTGAGTCTCACACCCACACACTAAAATCAATTTATGCACCATATTTTATGGAGAAGTTAATAAGTGAACTTCTATAGAAAATAAATTTGCATAAGTTGGTTTTGACTTATTGAAGAAACTTATTTCATTTTATCCTTTTATAAGTTCTTGCGAAGAAGTTTATCTGAAGAATGCCAAGTGTATGTTATTAATGATATACAACAACCACAAAAAAGTTCAATAATCAAGCCTTTTCTCTCTAGTTTGGTAAACAACACGTATCAAAAGACATCACAATGACCAAAAGTTGTTGGCACAAGTGGTTTTGCACTTGGGTTCCTTAACCAAGGATTGGGATTGATCCCCAGATCGGACATGGAGTTGTTATTAGAGGTACTACTTTACCCTAAAATGGATCAATCGGGTGGGAGTAGAATTAGTTTGGTGTCAAAGCGAACCCCAAATACCCCCTGCTTCTGTTGCAAATCATATCTATACAGTATAGTCAAGCAATTGAAACATCCACTAAAAAAGTTAACAAAAAAATCTACAGTTTCACATATAATATAGAATTTTAGGTACATAATAGCTTAGCTATTGGCTGGGATAAGACAGAAAAACCTTACCAATATAACAAGATATAATTAAAGAAAATCAATAATGATGAAATACACAATCATCATATTTCAGCAGTTCCATTAGACGCAAAGGCAGCATCATAAGTTCAATGAAGTTTTGTGGTAACCATTACTAACCTGATACAGGAATAACCCAACTGTCTGAACCTGTGAAATAAATGAGATGTAGGGGGACATTGTGGGTAATCTCTTGATCGCAGGAATTCGTCTTTTAGAACAGACAAAGCAGTGGAAAAACGAAGAGCTTTCACAGCATAGACACCCCGCATCACCTGATGTTAAAACTAAACATCCTTAGAAGATCAAATAGATCAAAACTAAAAGCCAGGACAGAGAATTTTAGCACTTACTTGGGTGAACTGTGGACCTGATTGAGATAATGACACAGCTAAGTCTCCACAAACTGGAGAACCTCTAGCAAGGATGTCCAGAGACCTAGGTGTTATGCGCAAGCTGTCAAACCTTCATTGAAATAAGAATTTACAAAGACACCATGTCAGTTGTTACAAAGCTTTAACATAAATAAAGAAATGTTAAAAGTCTAAAACATTCTACCCTATATAGAAAGAAGATAGAATTTTCTGATAGCAATGAGTAGAAAAAGACACCTTGATGTTATTTGGTACAGTATTTCTGATAGGTCAAGCTTCTGCTCAAAACTTTGTTGCATCGTGGCAAATCCAATAAGAAGAGGCTCAAGAAGACCAACAAGACAGCTTTTGACCTCAAATCCCCTCCTCTGTTTGGGATTTATTTCTGTAGGACTAGCAAGCAACAATCGATCATTCAAAGCACCAACCAAGACTGCATAAGGAATTTATAAAAACAGATCAGTAGAATAATACACAAAAAAGAAATCTAAGAGCACAAGTTAATTAGTCTTTTAATTTCCCTGTTTCTGTTGTTACTTGTACAGATTCGTTTCCCTGTAGTTAGCTTCCATTTAATTTCCTCTAATTATGATAGACAGATTATCTTATGTAAATGTAAGGTCAGAGTTAATTAATCAATATATATTTGTCGTAAGATGCAGACGATGACTCCAGATAAAAAGAGCCACTTCAGGATATATATGTTCTTGGAAGTGCTAGAAGTAAAATGTAGTAACAAGATAAAGTTTCAATGAAGAATTTTGGGTCATATCCCACGGGGTTTATGAGTTGTTGTGGATGAAAATCATTTTTTATCTTAAAGTATGAGGTCCCTGTGGCACTTATCTGTGTCGACAAATATGCCATTAGCATTTGTTAGATTTTAGAGAATAGTTGAGAGAAAATTACTACTCCGAAATTACATTCAACCCAACCGAAACAATTATACAAGAGGTGTTTACATACAGCACTCCAAATAACCAACAGTTTTGTTCGAGTCTACAGATGTCAAAAGTAAAGAGCTACAATACTATTGTTGAACAAGAAGTAAACTAAATAAATAGTGTAAAACAATTTGAATAGCATTTCACATAGTGTAATCTAGTTCGGCATGGTAGAACAAAACCTATAGAGATGGATTGATAATTCAATATGGAGAAACTGGACATCGGGCTTATAACAACATTATATTTCCATCTGGGTATCATTTGGCAGAATCCACTAAGGAACTTGGCACAGTGCACTTACGAGATATGAATGATACATGTCCATTTCCATTCACCAATTTGAGGAGTATGTCCACTTACCAACATAAGGAGGAGTGTTAAAGCATGTATTATTTAATCCTTAAACTTTCCTGTTTCTGTTTTTTTGTTTGTACAAATCTGTTTCTCTGTAATTAATTTCCATTTCATTTCCTGAAACTATGATATCAAGATTCCTCCATTCATGTAAATACTAGGTTAAATATTCATCTCTTCCTCATATCTCAAGTAAAAAATTAGTTTCCAAAATAGAACACACAAAACAGATGGCTAAGATATTGTGATATCCAAGCATGCAGTCAGATAATTACCTGCACAAGGCATACTAGTTGACAAGATAGTCCTCACTTTTCCATCCCAGCCGAGTATACTAATTGCAGTGGCAGTAGAAAAAAGAAAGGCAGGCCCTATCCATAAGATTGATCTAAAGTAGGCATCAGTTAAGGCTTTAATATAAAAAAATATCCAACTAAAATATGAAATTTATGGTCATTTTGGTTGAGGAGGTGTGGGGTTATAAGTAAAAGCGAGAGTACAATTTATGTTCATCTCCCCATCTCCCATATTTGCTACCTGATCAATCAAGTGGATTAATTAGAATAAATGGTTCCTTGACATTAATAGAAAAAAATAATCTAAGGATATCGAAGGAAGCCCTTTGTCAAAATTTGTCGAAGTGCCTGCAAGTATGTCAAGTGCTGTCGAAACAATAAGTACTCTATGTGTTGTTAAAATTCCTGCAACGTGTCCCCTGAGAGTCTCTTGCCAGTAAACCTGCCCATTTTGAAAAAAAAACATGTTTTCCTTACCAAGAAGAACCATAATAAAGTCATTCAATAATGATAGATGTAACGGGCTTAGGCCATCATACTTTCTCATTTATAAAGTAATCTCAAGTCTACTACTCGTTCATCACTGAAATAAATATTCACGCTTATGTGACATTTGGAACAGGTTAAACCGTTGTACACCAATGATACTCAACGTATGGTGGTTGTCAACTTGCGAACACCCTACACCACTACTTAGTTAGGCTCCAATTCTCCCTCCTTACTGTGAATCTCTCTTCTGTCTCCTAATACACAACTTGAGTTTATCACCAGTTTACAAGCCTATATAAAGGTTTGAATGTCATCACTTTCTATTACTCTTCTCATTATCAATACACAACTTATTTTCAGTTTATTATTTTCTTTTCCAGTTTTTTCTTCTCTCTTTAGACTGAATCATGTATTCTATTATTTAATTACTCTTTAAAATTTATGGTTCATTTTATTTTTCGAAAAAAAGAAGGAATTCAAATAACCACACTTCCATTTGAGTTCGATTTTTTTTATTCACTCATCCCTGGGTTTTTTCACGTCCTTAATTGCACAGACAAGGTGTGCACCACCACTACTTCTAGTCATAATTAAATAAGCACGCTATTGAATGATACCTGAAGTACAATCTCATTTCTTTTCAACATGATCGACTTTTTGCCCTCACCCTTGGTTGATATATAATGCCCTTTGGAAGATGAAGTGGAAAGGCGGTACCCTTGTATGAGCTTTACTAGTCCAATTTGGCTCCCATGAGAAGCAAACATCAAAGTTGAATCTGGGACCAGAAAAAAGAAATCAGTACTTTATACTGCTAGTAAAATAATGGCAAGGGTGCAAAAAGATGTGTTGGGATGTAAGAGAAAGGATCAAATGTCGCCAATTTAATTAGGACTTGATATTATTTAAACTTAATGAGTTTTTCTACAAAATTATATTGATCAATCCAATCATTGAATATGAGTAAATGTTATCTAAAACTTGGAAGGTAAATATCAGAGAAGTTAAATTAGAAAAAAGTTACTGGGAATGGTAGATGTATCCATTTATTTGAAAAGTATGGTTTACAAATATATTCAAGAATTCTTCATGGAGTGCGAAAGTTCTTCAATGTGAAACTTTATGTGCATGATGAATATGATACAAATTTTAATACAAAAAGGTTTTTGTGAGAATTGCACTCTATAGGAAGTAATTTATTTTAAGTAAGATTGATTTGATTTACTGCAGTATCAATGGACCCCATCACTACAAATGTACGCAAAAACAAACAGTGACCAAGTAAATATGTATGTATTCAAGCACCTAAAGGAGTTGAATAGATACGATCAACTTCAGTTTCAAACATAAATGGCACTGGGCCGCGAATTGAACCATCGTTAGTTTCTGCAGGTTGATTTTCTTCAAAAAGTTTATCATTTTGCTTTGTTTCTTGTGAGGCTCCTCCTGGTAGTGTAAATACTGCCAGCCCTGTCTTGTCCTCATCGAGAATAGCAAACTGATTTTCATTCTGACCAATAAATGCCGCATCACAACCTGTAGACAATTACTAGAATTACTTATAGCAACAATGCATGGCCAAACTCGGGAAGAGAAAATAAAACGTATTCTATGCATATAAATAATACCTTTGACTGTGGTGCTTTTACTGTTTGATGTCACCGCATCAGTATTTTCCCGGTAAAGTACAACTTCTTTTGTAGTACCAGTAAATTCATAAACCGCAAGAAATAGGTGTTGTTTTTTACTGTAAATCAAGTATTTTGCTTGATACTCCACACTCCGAGGAATCTATACAAAGTTGTTGAACATTAGAAGGTTGAATATTGTTTTCACTTGTAAAATATAAATAGTTATAACCTATCAATGGTCAAACAGCTGCATGTGCTTTTATTTCAAAATTTCGAATAAGACTTTTTGAACATTTAGGTAGTTACAATCAATATTTGATTATTCAAATCCTATCTCTTCTTATTCTTCCTAATTTTTCTCCTTATCTGATCCTTATGTTTAATTTCTAATGAGAGAGGTCAAGATCTCTCCAAGCCAGTTTCCTCCATAACTCATGTAATTCTGATCAATCAATACTACACACGTCATTTTCTTCTAAATTGCATGGTATCAGAGCTTCTGTTCTGTTCCTATGTTCTCCCACCATGTCTTCCATGAATTCTGTAGGCGATAAAGTTGCATCATCATTAGTGGTCAATGCTCTTTTCTTCAGTTGTATTTCACAGATTATAATCAAACTGCTGAAAGGAGAAGGGTCATTTTAAGTCTCAAATGGAGAAAACATGGAGTAGAAGGGAAAGTTCCTTCCTTTCACTAAGGAACAATTAAAGCACTTGTACAAGTTCTTTTCAATTAAAATGTCTCTTAGTGCAAAACATTTGTACTGGTTTTCTTAGTACAACATACCATTCTAAAACCCATGGATCGTAGATGTTGGAATTACTGACTGCATGACATATTGTTCTTATCTATTCTCCACATATTGTCTTTGTGCAAGTCATAATAGGATTGTATTTTGCTTATACAGTACTTTGATCATATCACTAATTGATATGAACTTTCCAACTCACCCTGTTAGGATGATCCAATAATGACTAATTGCAAAGAATCCAATTGGTCTATATCATTTTATAATTTGGTTTAAGCCTAACCAATCCCACAAAATCAGCTAGTAAAATGAGGATTCCTCCCATTATATACACTATTTTGGGCTTATCATTAGTTAATATGGGCTCCCTAACATATTGCCAATAGAAAGGGTATAAGATCATGAACAAAATATCCTATTTAAAATTTAGTCACTTGAAAACTTGTAACCTTCCTTTAAGGCTTTTATATAAAAAGTTGACAAAAAACACAAATTCCTAAAGGTATATACAAGTTTCTCTAAGAGATCTTGAATGGAAGGAAGCTGTCTTGGAGAAGATGATAGCCATAAGGGAGAAAACATGTAAAATTTGACTTATTGTTAAAGTTCTTTTGTCATTAGCTACCAATTTTGATTGATCATTACGACAACTAGATGTGCCTTACTAAGTGGGGATTTGAAGGGAAAGCTACACATTAATGCATCTCCTAAGTGTTCAATCCCATTTTAATCAAAGAAAATGTTAGAAACACTCTCTAACACACTCCTGTTGATTGAAATTTATTGGAAATCACAAAATTGTGTACTCTCACACTCACATATTATTTAATGAACATCTCCCATGTTGAAACTTTCAGTAAAATTTTAACCAATAACAGTGTGTTCCAAAAACTCGTCTTAATAAAAAAAGATTTGGTCTTTAGAAATCTAAAAAAAAAAAATGAAAGAATTATCTAAGGCTTGGTATATATGGTTTGCCTGATTTGTTAACAAGCTAGTGTATGTTCCATGTGAAAGTGATCATACAACATAAAACAATCTTCTAGAGGAAAAATGGTTTCCTGGACCCAACCAAATTTGCAAGCCATTTCTTTCTACTTCACAGCAAGCGGCAAACATTCTAACAAAAGGACTGCTTGGACCTAGTTTTGAATTCTTTATAAGCAAGTTGGTCATGTTCGATGTTTATGCACCAAGAGAGTGTTCACTTATGTGCTATTTTAAATATCATACAAGGTTATAAAAGATTTAGGTAGTTAATTTGAAGATGAAATTATTCAAACATAATCTCTAATGATCCCTTATTTTACTCTTTATCTTATCCTTATATTTTGTACTCAATTTGATTAGGATCTTTCCTAGAAACTCTACCAATATAACTAATGCAATTCTGATCAATCAATAATAAGAAATATCATTTCGTCAATATTTTACAAATGATAAATTCTATAGAAAAAAGACAATATGATATTTGTTTAACTTACTACTCTTTCTAGTCTCTACATTACCGAATTGTAAAACTTCTTGTAGATACTGTCAGATCCAGATAATATATTATATGCCATAAGATTAGATCCATCCACATAAAAAGCCCTGACAGGATAGTGAAGAACTGGATTCTCTTTATTGAAGAAATTTAGCTCCAAGTGAAATGGCTGGTAATGCATAAATGGTATCAGATGATTGAATAACAATGTACTAGGAAAACAAATCAATCTCAAAGTCAAATGTTAAAGGAATCTTGCCTGTACAACTGGAATGTCCTTCAAATGATGCTTGGTATCTATAACAGTGATGAGAGGCAAGCGAGATATTGGTGCAATTTTTGTATTGCCTTCCATAAAATGCTATAAGAAAAATGTAGAAGTACAAAATATAGGTCAGGAGCAAGAAGATTATATAAACTATTCTAAGGAAATTAAACACGGGGCTGTAAGGAAATTTGATCCATCCAAATTGGTGGTCAAACAATACAGTCACATGTATTTCATTGCATCATTCATCCCTTTAAGTAAAAGAAAATACAAGAAAGAAGTATACACTGTAAAGAAAAGCCTTCCTTGCAATGTCTAATATTGTAAGATGACTGTGGCTGCAAGGAAGAGAGTAGACAATCAACAAGGGCATAAGATAACTATAAAGTGGAAATAATTACAGGTACTGGATAACAAACTATAGAATAAAAGAGTCAAAAGTAATGAGTACCAAAGCAATTTGAACAATTATAAACTTCAAATTGCTTCATTTAAGACTAATCTCAGAAAATGTTTCCTCAAAATAAGTTTAAACACAGTGAATTATCATGCAATAGATTATCTATGACAATTAGAATTGTAGCAGGAAAAAACTGACACCATAGAATCATCTCGATCTCATAATAACAATAGTATGAAAGCATTTTCAAAATATCTATACTTAGACGGTAGAGTCTATATATCTAACGATGTCATCTTTAAAAAGCTTTGATTTCGCTATTCAAATCTCTTTCCCAACCAATCTCCCTCCTCTCCTCGATTTGCTCTCTTTCTATACATATCGTTATTTCAACACTTCATCCTCCCTTCATCCTCAACCTCCTTGTCACATTTGTCTCCCTCCCTACAAATTTCCATTATGAAAAATTTGAGGTAAACAAGGTGTAATAAAACCCTGTCTCCATCTACTTTATTACTCACTCATGGAACCTAAACCTACCAAAAGGTCATGCATCCCACTTGGCTGAAAGCTGCTAAAGCTTAACATAAGCTGTCCTTAGTAACAATACTTGTTCTTTTATTCCTTACCCTCAAATCGTTCTTTCATTCACTGTAAGTGTTTCGGGTCAAAGATGACAGTTGAGAATCAAATAAGAATATTTTGGTATGAATATCTCATTCAAGGAAATAAAATATACTCTAATCATGTCTAATGAATGAATTAAGCCTATATATCATGCTTCTGTAGTGTATTCTTATACAGTTTTATGCTCAATAAACCTCTATTTTATCTCATGTAACTTGGTATAAGAGCCTGTATTTCTTCCACATGAAATTTGTGAATTGGTTTGGAGTGTAGCACAACTATGTGCACATATAAAGACCTAATGACTCTTTTAGCCCCACAATGCTTTCATCGCCCTGTGGTTGCCTAATATTGGGCGAGATCATGCAGCACTCCATGAATTCAATGATCTCCTGGCACCAGCTACTTCTATCCCGACTGAGACCAAGAAGGAATTGGAGAATCAAAGTACCTTTTTCATGACTTTGGCTCTCTATAGACTGTCTCTGGAATATTTTGTCCTCTTCCCCCATTCATATCTTTATATGCTTCCTCCCCGTGTCATTAGTACCACCAACTTTCTTCATAATCTTACCTTAGGCCTTGACAAATTAGCACCCATGTCATACAAATGTGTCTTCTGAGGGTAATCATTGATCACAAAAAGGTCAGTGAGTCTATGACACTATGAGCAATGTGGCTTTCTTGCTCATAATCTTATTCTTCATGGTCACACTAACCACATGCAATTGGATCTCCTTTTTGTTCGCAAAAGAGTAATTAACAAACAACTACAACAAATTGTGCATATCCTTCGTTCTTATTAATGTGCCGATATTTTGATCTAGGATCTAACTCCAACTCGGTTTGTAGCTCTTAAGACCAACACAGGAGTGGTTGACTCCAGCTTGTTCCATTCACTTGGGGGTATTACTATTAGAGCAAAGTTTACTCTGTAAACAGATATTTGTATAACTACTGTTACCTCATAGTTATTTATTAGGGTTTGTCACATTCGTAACAAATGCACTCTATAACTACTGTTATCTCAGTTATTTGTCCGGTTTTGTACATCTACATATAGTTGATCTCTTACCTGTTGTAATCAGTTAATTAATTTTTGAAAATACTAAGATTTTTCCTCTGTCATTTTCTCTCTGCTACTACTTAATATGCAATTATAAATATTGAGTGTAATTTCATAATTCAAAATTTAAGATAATAGTACCGAGTCAAGTTTGAAGACTAAAATCTAAAACCACAAAAAGTAGGGAGATCTTGAATCAGAACTGCATAATATACAGTGGTTTCTAACCACCAGTTTTTCCATAAAATACTAGTTATATTTTCCTCTTCTGAATTGTAGATTTGAACTCACCCTTTCAAATGATGCTCCTGTAATTGAGCTTGCAGCTGATGGTCTGCTAACACTCCAGATGAACCCATGGCTGATAATTTTTCTTTTAAAATAGATGCTGCATAGCATCTCTATCTTTAGCATATATCTCATTAAAGAGCTTCATCATTAAAACAGCAATTATTATGCAAATATGGCGAGTAAGTTAATTTATGCACTAACCAGAGATGAGGAACATTTACAAAGCTGACTTTAGAATTATTCAGTATTTAAAAGGGACTCTAGGAAATCCTAGTTCAAAGGTGCACATACTTGTTTTCCAACGTTATTATATACACTTAATAAATAAAATTGTTTTGACTTTTGTGAATCTTGTTGTATGGGGAAAGCATATAGTCTTGGTTGGTCACTACATATCACTATCCGAGACCAATATCAATGTTATGAATGCAAATTAGAAGCACAAATTGGCAGTTGTTAACTCGAATACTAAAGGATCTTTAGATTCTAGCTAAACAAAAATCAATCACCTGATGATCCCCGTGCAATTTGCAAAACTGAATAAAGTTTCTTTCTCCTTTCTCTACTGTATGTGGTCTTATTTTTCGAAGTTTCTCCACTTGTTACGTTCTATTAAAATAAACAACAAATTCATAAATCTAATATTCATGGGCGAAGGTATAAAATAATGGAAGGTTTCACGTAACTGCAAATACGAGTGCTGCCAAATTAGATCTTGGATGAAATTCTAAAGCTTTAATTCGTGGTAAGGGATACACAGCTTCTCCACCCTGTTGAGAAAGGATGCGAGGGATATCAAGTGCTTCAATTGCTGCATCGAATGTCAAAAGTATTAGCCAACCATGTTTAGTAAAATGAATGAGAGTGAAGCAAGATGACTGCCGGAATGATCCTTTCTCTCTATCCTTCTACATTCTAAAGCATTTTACAAGATGGGGAACGGGACCACTAGAAAGTTTGCATGACAATTGATACAAGAGAAACAAGCTGTCAAAAACCAACGTTAAATTCAAGAATAGAGGCTTAAAGAGTCAAAGTTAGCTAACCAGCAGGCTCAAAAAAACTTGCCGGCATAGGAGGTGTGTTAGGATTAACTACAACCCGTGTTTTCCAAACTTGCATATTTCCATCCCTTGATAGGGTTACAAGTAACCGCAATGTGGCTAGCCAAGCAACTGATGTTATTGCTTGTGATCCAACTTGAATTCTGAATATGAAAAAAATATAACCATCAGAACCCAAGACAAACAAGCCTCAACATGAATATTTCCATGATACAAGATCTCTAAGTTACAGAAAAGGGAAATCTCAACCATAGCCACAGTTACTCACAATCCAATCATACTAGGTCTCTCAGTTGATACATCCCATGCCAATAGAGTACCACGTCGATCACCAATAAATATCCATTCTAGAGTTGGGTGAAATGCAAAAGCACCGGCACCATTAAGCTTTATAGTACTGTCAACTGAATAAGAAAAAAAATATAACAGTAAGGATATGACTCACAAGAGAAATATAAACCATCTCATCAAGAATAGAATGTGTCAGGAGTATCTCACTTTGAAGTGTGTAATGAACAGCATAGCTGTGAATATTATATGCTCGAATCAAACCTTCTGCATAAGCTACATACTAGGACAGAAAAGGAACGGAGTCAACAGGACAGAGCTGAAGTATCATTAGAAGAGAGACTGGAAACTAAGTCTTTATTGAAGCACAAATATGCATAGCAGGAACATGCTAAAAGTGATTAAAAATATATCGAAATAAATACAAGAACGGGGAGGCGAGGATGACAAGCAAGATTCACAATAGGCTTCTTCAGGTCTGTCTTGATTTTTGTGGGTGCTCTACCGCCTTCAACAGTTCCAACAACTTCATTTATGCAACAGATATAGACCAAATATATTAATATTAGCAGTCAAATTGGAGACAATAACACATCTAACTTCACATGTGAGAAACCAGATATCCAACCCGTCACACTCATCCGTCTATGGAATCCAAAAAACACAATAGATTGGCGTGGGGTTAATGCCAGATGAACTTCTGTATCAGAATAAATTTGCTCATTCTTCTTCTCTGGTGAATGCAGTACACATGTTTGCTCTAAGTCAAAATCACAGGATCGTAATGTACAATCCTGCAGATGGAAAATCACCGGTTGTAATAAGTATATAAGATCTTTGCTGTTACAACTCAAAACATAAACCGATATAAACAGGATTTCGAAACTTTACATTCAGAAAAAACAGAGACTAAAATTCTCCGAAGTACCAGGAAATGAGTAAGTATAGAAAAATGTAATTTATCCAACAACTGGCACAGAAATTCACTACATTGGATTATCTATGCGTGCACCTTTTGGGCTAAAGGATGGAGATCAAATTACACCAATGTCGATTTTGTCAACTACTGCATCATTCAATAACTTACATTTGGGTCATGTTTTCTTAAAACCCCACCTTTGGATTTAATGTTCTTTTCACGAAGATCATGCATACAAAATCTTACTTTAGTTCAAAATTATTTGATACTTCATTCATATAGATAAATTTTACATATGTATAAAGATCAAAGATTATTTGGTCTTTAAAAATATTCTGAAATATGAATTATGTGATTACATTTTTCTTGTTCAATATGGAAAAAATTGACATAAACAATCATAAAACTATAATTAAACAATTGAACAGACTTATTGTTCACTATGGAAAAAATTTGACATAAACAATCAATATGATATAAAATTATAATTAAACAATTGAACAGACAAAAATCACCTTTTATGTAAAGTTATTGATGATGTAATGGTTGAAATAAGTTACATTGATATAAATGATCTCTCCTCATTAACCAATATTAAAAAAATAAAAAATTATAAAGGAAGATATAACACCAGGCTCATAAGAAATATATTTCCATAAAGAGACTCAAAAAAGGGAGAATGATACTCTAACCAAATATCAGGGTAAAATTAAATAGAAAAATGAATTAGTAAAATATCTTCCCAAACAATCCCGGTACGTGAAACCTCACAACATGCCCATCTCAGTTTCCCTAAAATCAGAAGAAATATTTACTACAGCAAGACTTTCTTAACTAGCACAAGTTTTTTCTTGTTTTGAAGGATAAAAGGAGAAAATTCAACCAAATTGCGGTCCAAATCTTATGTACATAAATCCGTTATGTCCATTTTATTGCTAAATATTCCACATGTATATAATTTCCAATATTTTCCCTGAAATTGTTTCTTTTTCTGAACTGAACTTAACCATGTGAATGGTTCAGTAACATCCTCATTACCTTAAATATACCAATGAGGACTTGACTTGCATACATATCTTGCCAAAAGTACAAAACACAAACACGTTTCTGGAAATTTGTCGATTCTAGGAGAACAACTCGATAGGCTGTAACACATTAACCGTACGTATAATATTTGTAGTATTTTACCCTTCCACTGTCCATACTTTAATGGGAGAAGAAGTTTCACAAGTTCCTTTGAGAACTGAAGCATTAGAAAATAATGTTATCATACAACAAGATTTTATCCCACTTAACAAAATTGGCGACATTTGACCACACATTGTCATTGAGCTCAACTAAAGACCAAATCCTCATAGATGTATTCATCGCGAGATCCCTCGGAACAATTTCCGTCATTGTCTTAATTTGGTCTCCCACTCCCCCTTTTCATAAAACTAAAATCCATGCAATTTACACTCCTCGCTAGTACTTCCAGTAGCCTTCTTAGTAAATGTCAAACCACCTTAACCGATTTCCTAGCATCAATTTCCAATCAATATCTCCTCATATACTTGCACTTTGAATACTAAAGGTATTACCAGAAACTACAAAATAAAATTCACATTTGCACAAAATGTAAGTCCGGTGGGTCCAACCTGGAGAATTGCAATCACAGTATGCCCTCTTGTAGGACTGTATAACATGCGGACAACTGGAGCACCAATTTCAAGAGTAGAAATCTTGCTTCCTGTTAATGCATCAAACTCTGCATACATGGAAACAGACTAATTAGGGACACATTTGCAAAAAATAATTCGAAAAGAAAATAATGCAGCAGAAAAAAAAAAGGCAGGCCAATAGGCTAGGTGCGTGAAACCAATGAGTCGGATATTATATTATATATATCAACAAAGAGAGCTGCTTTCATCTATACATTCCTTTAGAAATGAAAGCTTCAACATAAGTTAAGCAATGTTTACCAGGCATTACGTTACGGTGGTTAACAAAGCTATTTAGTTAGGATTTTCTTATTTTGGACGGGCTTTTTACTTTGTAGTGAACAATGCAGCATCAAATCGGATATCATGGTTTTATGTTATGAATGAGCTAACCAATTCTTCCATCAAGGAAATGGTTCGTACTTTGCAATGCTGCATTGCTTCTCACATTTTATAAGTAATAATCCGAGACGCATCAGTAGGTGTTTCCAAATTCTAAAAGCAGAATGAGGTTCGGGTCCTGAATCTAGTAACACCACAAGAGAGAGGCACTACAGCAAGGTACTCACCGACGATGAAGTTTCCGATGGCGACGGCGACGAGTGCCTGATAAGGATGGAAGATAGCAGCATGTGGCTGCAGAGGTCTCACGCCAACCCCAACATGGCGCAGATCAAGATGCTGCAATGTTGTCCACTCCATGGACACGGTTCCCTAAGGTTCCACCTATGATTTCATCCTTACGTTTAGAGTTCAAAATACCGAACGGAGAAGAGGATGCAGACCTTGATTGGGTTCAGAAAAGGCATAGAATGGTGGCAACAACTTGTAACTGTAAAATGGATATCGAATAGTAAGGAACTGCGAAATAGCGCGACCCAACGACCAGGTCCCATTTAAAAACTAAGAAATAAATAAATGGTTAAGAATTGGACAGGATCAAGGTTGGGCTATTGCTTCCTCCACTCCCCACCATTATTAATGCACCTCACAATATTAGGAAAATTAATTCTGAAAAGTTTCTTCCGAAACATATTTGATGTATTCCGAATTTCTTTTTTGCGGAACACATTTCTTATATCATTATTCAGAAACTCATTCTGAAAGGTATTTTATTAGTGTTGAAATTTTAAAATTCCATTTCCAAACATTTATTTCAGAACATATTTTATATATTCCAGAATTTTTATTCAAAAAATCACGTTCTGGAAATTCTTTGGGAAATTTTGTTTCAGAAATTTCGTTCCAAAAATGTCCTTCTAAATTTTCCGGAAAGCTTCTGAAATATGTAATTAAAAAGTCAGTTTTTGTATGGTCATTTCGAAAGTTTGAAAAGGTGCACGAAGAAATTGAGGGGTGTAGGAAATAAAAGCCTTAACATTGAACCTGTGTAGGTCTAGTATAGAAAGCTAGAAGCCCAATACTTCCAAAAAATTTGATTTTTTTTCCACCACCACCCCATAATAACAAAAAAAAAAGAGTAAAATACCCTCTCTGCACCACATTACCTTTGCTGGTGTGGTTGTTATCTTCGACTACATCTTTCTTTCTCTATCGCTGCACTCTTTAAGATAAGGAAGAAAAAAATAAACTTAGTTTAGAAAGTTCATTCCGAGAATTATTCCTATGTATATGTTTATTATGGAAATTTTGTTTTGAAAATTTTATTCCCAAATACATCTCACATGTTGTTGAAAGTTTGTTCTAAAAATTTTTGTTGAGAAAAGTTTACTCAAGAAGGTATCATGTACATTCTAAAAAAGCTTATTCTAAAAATGTTGTTTTGAAAAGTTCGTTCCAAAATACGTTTTTTAAGTTTTACAAAAATATGTTCTTAAAATCCTACTTTAAAATTTGCGTTCTTAAAATCTTATTTCAAAAATAATATTTTAAAAATTTAAGAAAAAACTTGTTTTAGAAATTTGCATAAGAGATAATCTTGAAATCACTTTTATAAGAGATAAAATTAAATCGTGGAATGCATGAAGGAAAGCCAAAATCTTTAGACGACCTATGCAAATATATTGTTATATTTTTAATGCTACATGCGCTTATGGACTTTGGTATATTTTTTGTTAGGTTTAATTATATTTTAGATCGTGATAAATTTGAAAATTTTCAGTTGAATTTTTTATTAAATTTTTATATTTTATTGAGTTCTCAAAAATTTAAAACTTTTCAATCGAGTTCATGTTTATTGAATTTTTTTGTTACCTGTATGACTTGGAGGTTATCTTGCATCATATATCACCTCGCTTAAATATCACCATATAATACATCATTGCAAATTATCATAATGACGAAAATCAATGGACGACGTGAAGAGTATGGTAGGATACTTTCTCACTAGGATCATATATTTTATCTTGGGCATTAAAGAACCAAGCAACCGTGACATAATTAATCGCTAAAGCAGAATACGTGGCTGCTGAAGCAATGAAAGATACTCAAAGATATGGGAGAAAAATAAAATGAAACTACTACAATCAACTGTGGCAATAAGCCAACTATTGTAATAACGAAGAACACGATGCATCATAGTAGAACAAAACACAAAGCATCAACAAAAGATCAAATTGCAGATATTTTTACAAAGGCGTTACCAAGACCAAGGTTTGAACTACTATGCATTATGCTTGAAGTTACCGAATTTGCATCAAGGAGAAGTATTATAGTGTAATGCAAATTCTAGAAGAATATAGAAAATCTTAAGATAGAAGTATTGAAATGTCATGAAAATTCTATAACATTGTAGAAAAATCTAAGATAGAAGGAAAAAATCAAGAACATTCTACGTAGGTAAAAAATCTAGATCATTCTACATAGATAAAAAATCTAGAACATTTTACATAAATTCTAACTAATATTTCTAGAATAATATATGAGTCTATAAATACTCATGTACACTAACATTTGGTGTATATGCAAGACAACTAAAACATCTAATCGAACCACCCACAACTACAAACATACTATACTTTCAAAGGTTACTTTCACATTCTACTATATTTACGTCTTCTCTATCATATTAACTATTCCTTTTATACACATTTTCTCTATCACATCAACTATTCCTTTTACGGCCTAAAAGTACTATCATACTCATATTTTCACAAGACTCATGTTTCTATAATTTTCTATCTATATATTACTTTTTACAATTTAAAAACTAATTTATTAAAGTGAGATAAACAAAAAAGGTAATCTTATAAAAAGGCAGGATCTTTATAAAAGTTAGCATCATAAATTTAAAAGTGTATAGATATGGTATACATATGCATGTTTGTGGAATAAAAACTTGTTGCAAACAAGAGTCATTAAATTTAAGAATGATAGGAGTCCTGAGATGGATATACATCCAAACAAAAGAAAGCATATAGTGAGTGAGAGAGGCATGTGTGAGAGGGTCCCATGTCTCTCTGTCCTCCCAGCTAGATGCAACCACAATTATAGTTTGGGCCATATGCATTAAATATCTGCTCTTAAAGTACACCGTGTTTTCTTTTCTTTCCACTAATGGAATTCTCCACCCTTCAAAATGCTAATGCTAATAAAGGAATGTAACGTAACGTGCCCAATTACAACCTAGAACCTACAGGATAACACTGTACAAGAGTGTGTTGAAAACGACAAACCCTCGCATCGGTTCCTTTTCGGGATAAAGACACACCAAAGCTCAAAGGAGAAAGCGAAAACAAAAATGAAGTAAAAATTATATTTCAATACTATAAAGCCTTTCGTTTCTTGTCTGATTAATAAGTTAACGTTGGTTGAAGATGATGAGAAGCACCGCAAGCTCTAGCTCCGCCCGAGGCATTGCTGCCATAGTCGGCGTGGGTCCCAAGCTAGGTCGTTCCATCGCCCGCAACTTCGCTCACCATGGCTACACTGTTGCCATTCTCGCTCGCGACCTAGGCACGTTTATATCATGCGTATGTATGTATGTATAAATAGTATGTGTATGGTGATGATATATAATATATATGTGTGTGTATTTACAAATTACAGGTAGATTGTCGAGAGTGGCGGAAGAAATAGCGAGGGAAGAGAAAGCACAGGTGTTTGCGATACGCGTGGACTGCGCCGATTCCAAAAGCGTGAGGGATGCATTCGAAGGAGTTCATTCTGTTGGAACTGTCTAACACTACAGGTCACGCACACACACAATATGCAGAGAAAAACAGGATAAAAATTTTCTTATTAACTGCAACAGCAATACACAAATTATATAAACTGTCAGGATGACAGTTATT
>Ga0209589_1001400_pt1 | contig 39707 bp, 20 predicted proteins | sample CowpeawhiteBW_FD_187525 | JGI IMG/M metagenome (GOLD analysis project Ga0209589, IMG submission 187525) | Root nodule microbial communities of legume samples collected from California USA - Cow pea white BW (SPAdes) (version 2) | ecosystem: Host-associated > Plants > Roots > Nodule | place: USA...
GGTCGGAGCTGACGAACACGAGGCTGGAGTGGCATGGTGTGCGACGGCGGAGCTCCGGGATCCGGCCCATCTCGCGCGCGTTGGAGAAGAAAGGAAGAAGTGAGGTCGAGACGATGACGAGCGCCGGCAGCTCCGTCGACGGTGGCCGCTGTCGTCGTCGGCATTCGAGGGCGGCCGGACGCGCGTCCCAGGGCCGGAGTCGTGTTGTTGGTAGCTCGAGAGAAAGGTGCCGTCGGTGGTGGAGTGAAGAGAAGGGGGATTGAGACAGAATTAGGGTTCTCATTCCTTATTTCAAACAAAGTGATCAGCCCACTTCTTCTGCTTGCTGCACCTCCCTTTTCATTCTTCGCACCCCTCTATTATCACATGCACCCCCTTTGTTACCTCATACACCTCCACGTTTTTTTATTTTCTTCGTACACCTCCATTTATGTTAACCCCGCACCCCCGTCTTATTTTGCTTGTTGGGTTTTTATTGCATTTTTACTTTCTCGCACACCCCCGCATTTTTGTTTCCCACTTTCGCCCTTCTTAACTAAATTATTCCTTTTTCTTTTTATTCTTTTTTTTCCTTTTATTTTGTTTTCTTTATTATTATTTATTTATTTTCGCTCATTTATTTATTTATTTATTATTATTATTATTATTATTATTATTTTTATTATTTTTATTTTTTTTATTTTTTATTATTCCTAGAAAAACCAAATATTTGAAAATTATTAAAAATTACAAAAAAATGAAAAAATCTAAAGAATGAAAATATTTTCTTTCACTTTATTGTGTCTGTCCGGTCGCTCGCACCGCGTGACACTCATTTTCAAAATACCAAAATAATTTTCTTTCCTTTTGGTGTCTGTCCGACTGCTCGCGTCGCGTGACACATATTTTTCAAGTAAAAAAAATAATAATACAAAAAAATATAAAATTCCAAAATATAAAAAACATCGTTTCTTTCAAACAAACAAGCTTTTTTAAAGAACTACGTAACCCTGATTTCTCACTTTAAATGAGAATACGTAGGACCAAGGTCAATCCTTGTCGGGCCCAAAAAATTTAAAAAAAAATATTTTGTTTCTTTTTAACATTTTTGTCTTGTTATTTTTGGGGAAAATTAATCACATCAACTTTGCATTTTAATTAAAGGTACCGCCCTCGGGCGGGCGCGGTAGGGTGCTAACACCTTCCCTACCCGTAACCGACTCCCGGATCCAAAAATCTGGTTTTTCGCAGACTTATTTTATTTTTATTTTTATTTTTATGGTTTTTCATAGTTTTCCAGAATAACTATGGTGACGACTCCAAATCTTTTTTAAAAACCCGTTTTCTTTTTTCGGTTCGCCTTCCCGTCGCGATTCCGGTTGCGACATCCAATAAGTCTTGCCATTTTCATTTAGGTATGACAATGTGGGACGAGCCACAAGGGGAATCTTGCAAAGCAGCATGAAAATATACAAGGTGAACTGAATATTTTAACTTGCTAATTTGCTTAGGTCCACCCGCATAACCCGCAACCCATGTGGACCATTGATGGGTTGACCCACATTTGGCCTACATAGCATTCATCACTTAAATTGCTAAAATCTTACCGCTCTAGTACAACACGTCATGTCTGATTCTTTTAAGTAACTTGCTCATTGGTTCTCTTCTCATGTTCATCCAAACGTAGTTTGCTCATTCGAGTTTAGTCTATCCAAAAATAACTTTCTTATTCACATTTATTTTCTTGTTTCAGTCAACTTCAAAGTCATTTCATTTTTTAATCGGTTTGTACTTTAAAATTATAAATTATAAAATATAAAATTATGTATATAAATTATTTTAAGATATGGCCTATAGAAATTATTTTTTTCTATTAATTTAATTACATAAAAATAAAGTTATTAAAATTCTTATGCAGATTGTGAGTCAAATGTGATGCGAGATAGACCAAAGAAATTAGCCTGCATTTCTTATCTGGGACGATCTGACTCGCTTTTTGTGGGCCAAATGTAAGATGAGTCGGTCTGTGATTCTCATTCAATTCCTAATACCACACGTTACTTAAGCACTAATTATTAATTATTACTCTGCTTAAGTTTTGAAGACTCTTCATATGACCTATTTACTATTTAAGTTTTGAAGACTTTTCATATGGGCTATTTACGAATTCAATTTTTGAAGACTTTTCATATAGTTTATTTACTGATTTAGTTTTGAAGCCTTTATAACATCTCCATGACTTTAAAAAGAACATAGAAAAACATTTAGAGAGACACACTTTGTAATATACACCTGAGTGTATTTTGGTGAGGATTCTTGTTCCCATTCAAGAACTTTGTACTCTTCTTTTCATAGTGGAACTTTGTTCATTATCGTCCCGTGATTTTTCCTCTTACATTCAAAAGAGGTTTTTCATGTAAATCATTGTGTGCTATTGCTCTTGCTCTTTTACTTCTCTTTAATTCCAATAGTCATGATCATGTGTTTCTGCATTGTTCGATACCATAAAATTTTTCTACTAATTTAATTACATAAAAATAAATTTATTAAAATTCTTATGTAGATCGTGAGTCAAATGTTATGCGAGATAGATAAAAAAAATAGTCTATATTTCTTATGCGGAACAATCCAACTCGCTTTTTGTAGATCAAATGTAAGATGAGTTGGTCCGCATTATCATTCTATTTCTGCTTTACCAAGTTCGAACACCCATTTTAGGAACCAGCATAAAAGCACCGCACCACCAAAAACTCACACTGAGTGCACATATCATGAAAGAATTGAGTCAAACACACCTATCACAATGAAAAAGCAAGGATCGTTTTGTGATGTCACTTGTGCTAACTTGACTTTTTGTTCAAAACTATTTATATGAGAAAAGAGCATAATTACTCCGATCAATGCTTCTCTACCTCTACCGTAAATCACCTGAAACATACGACGAACTCTCATGTAAATCTATCTGTGTAAATATGTTTACACATACAAACACGTTTTAGAAGATATTCGATGAAACAAAAAGTTTAAGGTTTCTAAAAATTTGAACTAGGAAAAATATTAATTTTTCTTAACTAATATTATAAAAAATTAATATTGTTCAAGGATGATTTAAGTCAAATATTTAATAAAAGTATTTTAATCTGATATAGAATCCATATTTTAAATTCAAAAAACATTTTCTAATGAAAAACACCGTATTATTATTAAGCTTAAATACCTTTTTGGTCACAATTTTTGTGAGTTTTGTTTCCTTTGGTCCTATTTTTTCGAAATGTTCAAAATGGTCCTAATTTTTGTAATTTGTTGTCAATTTGGTCCTTTTTGCAGACACAGTTTAATTCGTTAATGGAAGATGAACAGTAACCGCTATGTGTCACTCCGTGGTATTTTTTTTCATTTTTCTTTAAATTTTATTTTTTTTTAATTTTTTAATTTTAAAAATGTTGTCCACGTGTCAAGTCAACATTGTGACACATGACAGTATCTCGTGACTTATATGCAATTTGGTCCCAATTTTCGTTAATTTTGTTCAATTTAGTTACAATTTTCATTAATTTTGTTCAAATCAGTCATAATTTTGCTTCTCTCCAAGTTGACAAAGTTTCTATAAATAAAATTAAGATGGATTAATTTTTTATTTTTTAATCAAAATAAAGTAATAAAATACTATTTTTTTTACCTAATTTGGTAGTTTGTTATCATTTCCTTTCGAAAAAAATACAATCTTGTCTCGTCAATATTTATTATGTTTTTCTTGAATTAAGCGTTTAACCATTACTCATTTTAATTAAACTACTTATTGATCCAACTATAATTCTTTCATAGAAGAGAAAATTTGTTTTTGTTATATATTTGGCCAAGAAGCTCAAGAAGGACAAAATTTTGGTGTGTATCTTGATCAAAATACACAAGGTATAGATGTCAAAATGAGTTTCAATCCCATGAGTCAATCCGACTCACCATGGGTTCGAGACAGATTGGGTTGAGAAAAATTCAGTTTTTCTAAAAGTGGGTTGAACTCAATCGCACCCACTTAAACCATGAGTTCGAGCCGGGTTGAGAGTGGATTGACTCACTCAACCCACCAACATTTTTTTACAATTTTTTTTTTAATTTCACAATTTCATATTTTAAATGCTAGAAGGTTGTTCTATAATATTTAAATAGTTTGAATGTTTAATTAATTTGATTGTCAAGTTATATACGTTGATACTTTAATCTTTAACTATAATCTTTATAGTAAATTACTTAAGCAACTGTCTTATAAACAAATTTTTCTGAATTAGCATGACAACAAAAAATGTGTAGTTTTTTTGGAGTATGTGGACACTTTCTTGAAAATAATTAATCATATATTGGTGGTGAGCATGATGAAGACATTGGTTCTAGATTTTACTATAATTATCATGTCATGAGTTGCTTAAAAAATTATTTAAATATTTGAATACTTAAAAATAAATACATAAAAACTTTTTTTATGTGAGTTGGTGAGTCAACTCACTTAACCCACTAACTTGTGATGGGTTGAGTTGAGTTGTAAAATTTCTAATTCACCATAAAGTGAATTGGATTGTATTTATCCATTTTCAACCTGACTCATGATAAGTCAACCCGTATAAGGCGGGTTGGCTCCCTTTTATATGTCTTGTACTAACAATACCTTGTTCCACGGTATATCCCAACCAAATATTAAGGTGAACATGGTTCTATCAGATATGGGATTGTCAAATATCACTACTATTTTCACCACAATTTCTGAAAACTTTAGGACTTTTGTGCCCATATCAGCAAAAGGTCCCCTCTTTCTTTTGGAGATTGGAAATTTGAACGAGTCATTTGAGAAAGCTTACAATTTTTTGGGTACACACCGTTAGACTTATCTGTTTCTTTTGGGTTTTTAAAACTCTGGATTGAATAACTCTGTCGATTAAAGAGGTTATTTTGGGCTTTGGGGACACAACTTTGTACATGATTTTGAGGATAAAATGATCATTAGACAGTGTTAAGTTACATGGTTAATTTATTTCGGTGCATGATTAGGAAAAGAGAAAAAAAAGTATATTATTTTACATTGTGATCTAATAATAAAATAATTTAAATTAACAATAATAATAATTTAAATATTTGTATGATGCAGAAACCTCAACTTGGATAGATAAGTGGGAATAGAAATATTACAGGGAGTAGGAGGCGATCCTTAAGCAGGAAACAACCTGTCTTATATTGATTGAACAAATTATTTTATTTTTTGATCCCTTAATAAGATTAGATAGCAATTATGAAGAAATGATTCAAAGCTCGTCCTTCAGAAATGAAGAATGCTTGATTGGATAGGAAGCCTCCATTGCTATGCCACAGAGATCTACGTCCCTTTGCATTCTAATATAACCATTTTCTCCCCATTCGGATCCCCACGAATTCTTCACTATCCAATATTTGGTTCCATCTTGAGTTGTTCCATACCCCACAATTGCTACCCCATGATTCAGCTCAGTGCCACACAATCCCGTAAATACTCCCTGCACTTAATAATACTAATAGTTCATTTGTTTGTTTGAGTAAAACTATAACTTGATTCTTTGAAGGTTTCATATTGAAGTTTTTGTGAATGGAAAAAAGGTTTTGGAATAAAGAGTTCACCTCTGAATAAAACTGGAAGTCATATCCACCGGCATCAATGGCTACTGACACAGGTTGATTGGCAACAACATTGATCAATGCAGCTTCATTGTTCCGAGGGACACTTTCATAGCCATCAATTGACACTGCAGGTTGCTGCACCTGTAATATGATATTTTTTTCATCTTTAAATTTCTAATCAATAAAGTAAATTAATTAATGTTAAGCTCAAAAAATATGAATGTGCACCTTTGATGTATCACAAGTTCCATCTCTTGCTACGTAAGGGTAATTATTTTCTGTAGTTATACCATATCGTTTGATATAATCGAATGCCCATTCCATGAACCCACCATTGCATCCATAATTCTGAGTGTCACAATCTACAAGTTCTTGCTCAGACAAGGATACCAGCTTACCTGTCTTGATCTGGTTAATACCTTCAACAGCTGCAATCGTTGAAAAGGCCCAACAACTACCTATAACAACAACAAATTCAAAAACAACACCCTGATCAAAAAACAAAGAGAGAGCACCTTAAAGAAAAGTTAAATGGAATCGAAGTGAGTTTGCAGAAAAAATTAATGGAAAGTTTTTTGCTTTACCACATTGGCCTTGATTTTTTACATCAGTGACAGCACCTCTATTCCTCCAATCCACCGAAGCAGGAACCCTGTCAACGTTCTCGTACATGAAAGTACCATTTCCACGTGACATGTCTCGGAACATTCTATGATGACTGACCTTGGAGTTAGCATAGATGGTCGTGAATTCATGGTTGGTCATGTCAGCAAACTTGTTCAACTTCAGCTTGTAAGGCTTATCCATTTTATTCGCATTGTGGACATTAATCACGTTGGCTTTGAACACGTTGAAGCGCTTATGCTTCTCACCCAGGCTTCGTGAAACCGTGTGGTGGCTTCTCCATCTCTCGTACAAATCCCACAACCCTTGCTCCGATTCTAGCTCCTTCTCCTTGAAATCAAAACTCTCGCCCATTCCAACAACAAAACCAAACAATAAAACACCCCACAAAACCTTCTTTCTTTCCATCTTGCTTTGCTTAATATTATATCAACGCAAATGGAAGATGTGAAAAACAGAGATCAAGGTCATGCTTTTTATAGAGAAATGAAAATCAAGTTACGTAAGGGCTTCAAAAATCAATAATGATGAACATGCAAGGCTGTTACAATGACATTAATTACATTTATTATATTTTATATAATGGAACCAAACTCAAGATATTTATCTTATTGGGGGCAAAAATAATTTGCAAGATAAGTTCCAAATCTTTAAAGCCTTTTGTAAAACTGCTATTTGTGTGTTTGAACGATCATATTTCTGTTGCATTGCATGAAGTTCACGGTGTTACCTAGAGAATGATAGCATGGGTTCCTTCTGCTTTTGAGCCACTGTGTGCTTGTAGTAGATATATATATATATATATATATATATATATATATATATATATATATATATATATATATATATATATATATATAGATATATATATATATATATATATATATATATTTAAAATTTGTGAAGTATATATATCATGCTTTTCTCGGATACTAAAATAATCTCAGGAAATTATTCTATAAATTTCCTTAAATAAAAATAACAGCTTCGTAGTTCTACATGTCAGAAGAACAACAGCTGAAAGTAAATTTACTCTTTCCGAACATCCTCAAATTAAGTACAGTGAAAGGATTTAATTAATGTTTCACAAAATAGCCACCTATAACTTTAAATCTTATTTTTTTTTCTATATCTTGTCTCGTCTATATTTATGACGTCAACATTTAATTAAATACTTATGATTTAGCAAAATTTGAATTTTTTTAGGATTAAATACGGTTTTTGTTCCTTAACTTTCGGTCAATTTTAGAATTAGTTCATTTTGAAACTTTGAACCAATCTAATTCTTTATCATTGAAAATACGTGGATTTAGTCATTCTAATCAAATTTTGTTAAGTTTATTTGACATTTCAAGCACATTTCATAATAGTATTTGACTTAACATTAAAGTAAAAATGTGTCAAACCGTATAAACAACTCAAATATAATCCTGAAATGCGTACGAAACATCAAATAAACTTAACAAAATTTGATTAAAAGAACTAAATCTACATATTTCGAAAGATGAAGGACTAAATTTGTCTAAAGTTTCAAGATAGACTAATTCCAAAATAGTATTTGACTTAACATTAAAGTAAAAATGTGTCAAACCGTATAAACAACTCAAATATAATCCTGAAATGCGTACGAAACATCAAATAAACTTAACAAAATTTGATTAAAAGAACTAAATCTACATATTTCGAAAGATGAAGGACTAAATTTGTCTAAAGTTTCAAGATAGACTAATTCCAAAATTTACTGAAAATTAAGGGACAAAAAATATTTAATTTTCTTTTTACTGATGTAGCTACTTTTGAAGTACAATCCAACCGATATATATGTAAAATTATTTTTTTACTGGACCGTTTTATTGTTCATATAGAGTGAATTCGGCCCGCGGAAGAACCAAATCACACATTCCCTTTTATGATTCATTTACTAAAGTATCAAAATTGTCATGTTGACAGATAAGGTAAACTCATTAAACACGACTTAAAATTGTTAAAATATTGAAGTCATATTCTAAAGTAAATGCATGTTAAGAACGACTAAAAAATATTAAAAATAATAAAATCATATTCTAAAATTACGATTTCTAATATTATATGGAAATAGGATTTTTTTTTAATGACACTATAAAAATCTCTTATTAATTAATGATCAATTTTAAGAACATAAAATAATTAGGCGTTGTAGCAACCAATTTATAAACTAAAAATTATTGTTAACTAAAATAGTTTTTAAATTGTTCTCTAAAGTTAACAATACATTGAATTGTCACTAACATTAGCTTTGGGTTTTAGCTACTAAAAAGATTAGCTTCTAAATTTGCTCCATCAATGATCAATTTAGATACAAATTTAGAGACTAACTTTTTTGCTAGCTAATGTTAGTGACTAATCCATCAATGATCAATTTAGATACAAATTTAGAGACTAACTTTTTGCTAGCTAATGTTAGTGACTAATGTAGAAACCAACTCACTATAGTAATCAATTTTAAAACTATTTTAGTTACCAATAATTTTTTTTAGTTTATAAAATAATATCTAAATTGGTCTATATAGTAATTAATTATTTTTATCACTAAAATTGGTCACTAATAAATTATTTTCTTTTAGTATCCTAACTTCTTTTCCTTTACAATTAGATTTGTAGTTTTACATGTGTTTTTATTTTAATTTATAGAAGTCATGTTGTTGTATACAGCTTCCTACTTTTTATATTTTGTAGTTCATTTCTCTTTTTAAATGTATAGTTTTATGTTCTTTTGATATAAACTTATCTTTTAGTCATATTTACTAAATACGACTTAAAAATATTAAAAATAATGAAGTTGTGTTCTAAAATTATGATTTCTAATATTATATAAACGTAATGTTATTTAATAATTACTTCTTTTACTTTAATATTACATAGATGAGACTATAATTGTCCCTATCAAAAAATCCTTATCTATAATTTGTATATGCCGAATAAGTATCCAGTGTGTCGAAGAATGTCATACATCGCTCACTTTGTAGCACCTTGTCCTAATTTTGATAGTAGTTATATTTAATGCATGTGATTGAAGGGTCAAGTTAAAGAGTCTATAAAAATACCATGTAGTACTCATCGTAAAACTCAACAAGTCTTAATATACAAAATATTTATCTAAAAAGACTTGTTTATCAACAAAATTAATGCATCATATATATATATATATATATATATATATATATATATATATATATATATTCTTTATTTTGAAATATTTAGATAATTTTATTTTTAAATTTTTACTAAATTTCTTTATTAACAAATAAATATATGTAATTTTAGTTTTAATTTATAAATAAAATCATTAAAAAGTATTATTATATGATTTCAATAATATAAATTTTAATTTCAGATTTTTTTAATGATTTGATGAATAGTTTTATATATTAATATTATGTCATAATAATTTCTTAATAAAATAAAATTAAAAATATACATATTTATTTATTTAAATAAATTAATTTTAATAACAAACTTATCTACAAATTTCAAAATGAAAATTATTTTCATAAAAGAAATTAGAAACATTATTTTTAGTTTATTAATGAAATTATTAACAAATATATCAAAATAAAGAATATATAAATAATATATGATTGTATTAAAATTTAAGAAAAGATAAAAAAATCAAAAATCATTAGCTATATTAGTATGAAAGAGTTTAAAATTAAAAAATATGTTTATATAATAATTGAAAAAAATATCAAAACTACAAACTTTAAAACATACAATTATAAAACATAAAATAAACAAACCGTTTGGCACTTTTTAAGAGCAATTTCAGGGGTGCCCATATCAGAATATGGCCCCCAATTTTTTTAATTTATTTTGAGATTGAAAATTGGAAAGAGTGATTTGAGAAAACTTACTACTCTTTTGGTAAATTATTACACTTGTCTGCTTCCTTTGGGTTTTTAAAACTCTGGATTGAATAACTCTGTCGATTAAAGAGGTTGTTTTGGGCTTTGGGACACAACTTTTTCTTGATTTCGAGAATAAATTTTGGTTACTAAATTTATTTCGGTTAGGAAAAAAGAAAAAAAAAAGACTATCTATTATTTTATACTGTGATCTAATAATAATAACAATAATTATTATTAAAAAGGTATATATTTCTGTTACACAAACCTCACAACTTGGATACATAATTAGGAATAGAAATATTACAGGGAGTAGGAGGCGATCCTTAAGCAGAAACAACCTTTACTATATTTATTGAACAAATTATTTTATTTTTTTTCTCCCTTAATAAAGTTAGATAGCAATTATGAAGAAATGATTCAAAGCTCGTCCTTGAGAAACGAAGAATGTTCCATGGATTTGGAGGAGGAGGTTTTGATTGGATAGGAAGCCTCCATTGCTATGCCACATAGACCTCTCTTGTTCAATACGTCCCTTTGCATTCTGATGTAACCATTTTCTCCCCATTCGGGTCCCCACGAGTTCTTCACTGTCCAATATTTGGTTCCATCTCGAGTTGTTCCATACCCCACAATTGCTACCCCATGATTCAGATCAGTGCCACACAATCCCGTAAATACTCCCTGCACTTAATTATTTCCAACCTATGACCACTTTCTTCTCAAAACTAGATAATTAAGAACCATGTTTTGTGGTAATTAATTATGCTTTAAAACTATTCACAAAAGGTTATCAATTTTTTCATAAACGTAAAAAATAAAATCAGAATTAAGAGTTCACCTCTGCGTAGAACTGGAAGCCAAATCCGCCAGCATCAATCGCTACTGATACAGGTTGATGAGCAACAGCTTTGAGCAATGCAGCTTCATTGTTCACTGGGACAGTTTCATGTCCATCAATTGACACTGCAGGTTTCTTCACCTGTAATATATGATTTTTTTGTTTCATCTTTAAATTCCTAATCAATGAAGTCAAGTAAATTAATATAAAGCACAAGTGCACCTTTGATGCATCACAAGTTCCATCTCTTGCTTCATAAGGGTAATTGCTTTCTGTAGTTATACCATGTTGTTTGATAAAATCAAATGCACTTTCCATTAACCCACCATTGCATCCTTCATTCTCTTTAGTGTCACAATCTATAAGTTCTTGCTCAGACAAGGACACCAGCTTATCTGTTTTAATCTGGTTAATACCTTCAACGGCTGCAACCGTTGAAAAGGCCCAACAACTACCTATAACAACACATTAGAAAACAACAGACATTATTACTTTCATCAAAACAAAGAAAGATTACCAAAGTGGTTTGTTCAATAGAAAAAAACCAAATTATAAATTAGTTTATTACCACATTTGCCTTGATCCTTTACATCAGTGACAGCACCTTTCTTCCTCCAATCCACCGAAGAAGGAACCCTACCAACGTTCTCATACATGAAAGTATCGTTGCCACGTGGCATGCCTCGGAACATTCTGTGGTGACTCACCTTGGAGTTAGCATAGATGGTCATGAATTCATGGTTGGTCATGTCGGCGAACCTGTTCAACTTCAGCTTGTAAGGCTTGTCCATTTTATTCGCATTGTGGATGTTAATCACGTTGGCTTTAAACACGTTGAAGCGCTTCTGCTTCTCACCCAAGCTTCGTGAAACAGTGTGATGGCTTCTCCACCTCTGGTACAAATCCCATATCCCTTGCTCCGATTCTAGCTCCTTCTCGTTGAAATCAAAGCTCTCGGCCATTCCAAGAACAAAACCAAACAATAAAACACCCCAAAGAACCTTTTTCATTTCCATGTTGCTTTGCTTAATATTATATCAATGCAAATGGAAGATGTGAAGAAGAGAGATCGGGGAGATGCTTTATATAGAGAAATGAAAATCAATCTGGCAGAAAAAAGATGAAGTAACTTAAGGGCATCAACAATCAATAACGATGAACATGCAAGGCTGTTACAGTGACATTATAGTTGAATCATTGTTTTTGTACATTTCTTAGATTTTATATAATGGAAGCAAACTCAAGAGATTTATCTTATTGGGGCAAAAATAATTTGGCAGATAAGATCCAAATTTAAAGCCTTTTGGAAAAGTGCTATATATTGTGTGATTGAAGGATCAGATTTGGGTTGCATGCAGTTCACGGTATTACCTTTAATAATAGTGAATGAGGGTGGAAAATGAGAGTATGGGTTGCTTCTGATTTTGAGCCACTGTGGTTGTAGCCTCAAGAGGATGAAAGTGTTAGGTTTTTAAGTAGGGGTATCACCGGAGAGATACAACACGATCTGAGCCTAATCACATGAGGCATTGACACCACTCTCAATCCAAAACTTTAAAACAATGGATTTATGGGTTTTTATTTTTATATAATGTTCTACTTTCTTATCGATGTGAAAGTTAGTCTCACACTTAGATTCCGAAGATTCCGAAGAGAAAGTATGGCAACGGTTTATTAGCTTACGCGATCGCTTGTGAAAGCAGTGCAGTCAGGTATACTTTCCAACTGCATGATTGGTTGCAGTGCATGTGTAGTAACATTGTAAAAGTCCTCAAGTTAGGACAGGAATTCGGTAACTTTTGAAACTATAAAGTCGGTAATATTACTTAACTATTTTATTGATAACATGTATGCTATTTAAATTGTGTGATTCAATTACGAGAATAATTTATGAGAAGTTTTATGTCCCATTCCCATGACGGCATGTGAAAGATTTTTTTGTGATATTCAGTGATTAACATTTGATTCCAACTATACGCGCTTGCTAATTGCTTGATGCAAAGAAATACATTAGCGTAATGCTTTGGTCTCTAACAAATCACTTGAAGAATCAAATCAAAATGGAATGAATTGATGAAGAGGCATTTAATTGGGTTGTAACAATTGTAGGCCATGTTCACGGAGTTTGGTCAACTCGGTGATCATCTATTTTATGAAATGACCACAGATGAGTCGCGTGCCTTAATTTATCAAGACTCACTCTTTCCAGATTCCATTCATTTAACGTAGAGTAACCATATTTTGACACATACATATATTACATGACAACACATTGTAAGAATAAAATAAAGTAAAAAAAGGTAGTATAAAATTATTGTAAAAAAATTTGCATATCAAAATACGTTATTCTTTCATTAATTTTACTTTTACTGGATTATGCATTTTGTGCATAAAATTCAATTTTGTCTAGAGTTAGACTTCTGCAGACCCTGGATAATTAATGACCGTTGTAAAGAGAAAGAAAATCTTAGCACAAGTCGTGTTTTAAAAATTGCACATACATGCCTCCTGAAACGTAATTATATGAAATTGTGGATCGTGCTGCGTGATAAACATTAGTGAGAAAAAGTGTATATTCTGAATAAGTAAATTTTACCAATAAATGTTACTTGAATATTATAATCACATTCTGTAGTAGGAATATTTGAATGGGTGTATAAGTTGGGCTTACTGTTATATATTCAATCAAACTAATCTTTTACTGGATAAGTTTAGATGGGCTAATTAAACTCAAAACATTATAAGGATAACAAACACACACAATATGTTTGATATTTAAAGTTCATATAAACAGATTCTGTTTCTAAATGAAAAGCTAAAATGTTTAGCACTTTACCAGCCTATCATTTTGTTTGTATATGGCTTGTATGATAATTAATTGCTAATTTTAAATATGACATAATAACTTCAATCTTTTAACTAAAATTATAATTACTCAAAGTTGTTGTTTGAAGATGTTTTATTCTCATTCTCTTCTATTTTCGTTTTGTAGCACAAATTTTATTATATACGAGACAAACTTAATAACTAAAATTTAAAATAAAACATTTAAAGTATAAAAAAGTGAAGTTAGATTCTGTATCTAAATAAATTAATTCAACTTCAAGAAGTGCATTGCGAACATTGAAATTTTAAAAAAATATGTTAACTTCTTACGTATTCAGTCGAGTACACAGCCATTAGAACAACCAAGCACCTTGTTTAAGCTCAATGGAAGACGGTGGTCTAAGAGACTGAAGGTCTACTTCTATTCTGCAACGGGTCAGGAGTTAAAAACCCATGTTCTTTACCATGGACCCAATTTCTCATATCGTATAAAATTCTTGAACGATGTATTTTCACTATAGTAAAAGTATTTTTGAAAAGTAAAAATTATATTTCAGAATACCCAATTCCAGAATGAAAGAAAGTGACTGGAACTTTTATAGGATGCAGAAAAAAATTCCTTATATAGCAGTAATTGCTCACAACCCCGGCCTTACAGAAAAACCAACTTCATCTGTTTCTGCATTTCATCAATGACACTTCATGGGGTTGGATGGGAATCACCGGTGCAATAAGGTACTTTTGTGAGTACTACTTGCATATCTAGCACCCACTTTCCAAGATAGCAATGTTAAGCTCAGTACAAGTATTTGCGGTGCGTGCAAAAGTAAAGGTTACACTTTCACAGAATGCCGTCAAAGTACCAATTATTACAGTACCAGAACACACACGTAAGACTGTAGGTAACGTTAAGTTACGAATGAGAACTTGCAATCACAGAATATGGTACCAAGTTACCAGCTAATCGTTCAATTGGCCGTTATCTATACACATCAATGGCAGATGGCTGGTGACTTCTGGACAAATTTTGCCAACTCAACATTTGTATCTAGCAGAAGGGCTTCATACCTTCGTCTCAAATTAGTCCACTCATTTCACTTGAGACCAAGAACCTTTTTGGACAAAATTCTTCATAACTACTTCTCAAAATAAAGAAGAAATTAAATTAACTTCATGACAAATTAAATGTACTTAAACACAGATTATTTAAGGAAATCATATAAGAAACTTTCTACAAATTAACTTATGTATATAAGCTAATTTTAGCTAATAGAAAAAGAAATTCTAAATTGTTTTCCTTATTTTTCTCTCCTAAAAGTTGCTGTCAAGAAGTTCATCCAAATAATCCTTGAGACCAGTTTAAATGAAACTTCGTTAAAAATGGAATATACATGGTTGATAATATACCTTGTATGAACATAAAACAGTAATGACGAATTGAGGCAGTCAATTGAGCCATATCACACACTTCCTTGCAAAGAAATGAAAGGCCATTATTATGTCCAGACACAAACTATCCCATTCTTGTCAGCTGAAGCTAGGGGTTTTCCGATCCCGCTCCACGTACAACACAGAACGGAAGAAGTGTGTTCCTTAAGCGTGCCGACTATATCACCTTTTGAAACTGACCAAATATACACAGATCCATCTGCAGACCCAGCAGCAACGTGATTGTCATCAGGACTAATACAGGAGCGACTCCAGTTAGAAGCAACTCTGTTTCCTGCCGCTTTTAGTGTGCCACAAACTTCAAGAGATCGCACGTCAAACAAATTGTGCATATTGTCCCTTCCACTGGTCAGTACAACATTTCCATTTCGAGAAAGGGATATTGATGTAACCGCAAGTGAATGTGCAGCAACCTCGCTGAGTAGTTTTCCGCTCTGAATGTCCCATAACCGAAGATTACCATCAACATGTCCTGAAAATATGGTCTGACCATCCATGCTGAAAGAGAGAGCATTGCAGTTGCTGTGAAAAATGATTGTGTTAGTGCAGTAACCTTTCATTAGGTCCCAAACTTTTATGGTACGATCATAAGCAGCACTGACAACATAACGACTTGAAATCTTGCTCACATCAACAGCACAAACTTTATCTGTGTGGCCGGTAAGGGTATGACGGACACGGCCTGAGTTGACATCCCATACATACAAGTTGTTTGAGCTGCTTGCAGCAATGACAGATCGATTATCATGGGTGATAGTGAGATCTAATACTGAGCCAAGGCAGCCTTGAAGAGTAGAAGATAAGGATCCGGTATTTGTATCCCACATTTTAACTAACCGATCGTGTCCCCCAGTAATCAATTTACCGGAATTGTACTCAAACAACATGGAAGCACAACCACCTTCATGTGCACGAAGCCTGTATTTACATGTGGAAGGGATGTTTGACTCTAAAAAAAACTCAGCACCTTCTTCACTTTGGCGAACTATACCATCCACCTGCTGCCTTGCAAGTTGCTCTAAGCCACTGGCCTTTAGTTTCTCGACCATGTCTTCGTACAGTGCATTAGCCTAAAGTGGTAGGAACTAAATTATTAATTAGCATATGCACAAAAAATTAGTAAGCATAATCAAGGTTTTGTGAGGATCCTACACATAACAAACTTACACTACTAATGTAACTATCATAGTAATTCTATCCTAAAAGACAAGGCTCAGATTTCAAACTACAAAAAGTTAGTTCAGAAGAACATACAATATTGGCTAAACAATGCTGAATGAGGTAACCAAGCCAGTACCAGAAGCAGGTAAGTATAGGCAGAACTTAGTTCCAATAATCCAAGAATTGTACCAATACTAAATATCTAATTCCAAAAGTTCAAATGGAAAATAAAGAAGATATTGTGTACCTCGTTCAGGCGTTCAGCATCCTTCATCTTTTCCAACATCCAGCGGTCAATCAACATCTTATTTTCAGCTTCAGCTTTATTTGCTTTAGCAGTCATCTGCTGCAGTTGGGCTTTAAGTTCAGTATTCTCACTGACAATCACTTCTAGAGATTTAATCTTTTCTTCCAAGTCTTCCTTTAATTGAGAGCACTCCTCCCTGCGACGTTAATTTAACTCATAATCATTTTCCACGAACATAAAAAAAAAAAAAAAAAAAAAAAAGCAGTTACATCGCATAAGAAACATGGCGCAACCTCAATTCGGTCAATTCCTTTTGCAAATCAGCAACTGCATTTTCTTTCTCTTGAACCAACGCTTTTGAAGCTCTGGACTCAGCTACTTCCACAACAAGTTGCTCAGACAACCGAGATTGAGCTTTGTAGCATTGCTGAAGTTCCACTTGAAGATTCTCTGCTTTCTCTTTCCACTCAGAGCCCTTCAAGAACAACCATAGATCCAACACTAACCTCAGTAGAAGCATTCCAATTGCTAAACTGCTAGACACATACCATGATCCGGACAAATATAATACTCAATATCTTCACCCACCCCTAAATTTCCAGTAGTTGTAAAGGGAAGGGGGAAGATTGTCAATTGTCAAAGGCCAATTAATATTAGACAGGGAAAATTGTACACATGAAACTACTCTATTGGAACCGATGATTGAACAAAGTTCTAAAATACAATTAGGGGAAATTGGAAAGCACCACCCCCCAAATTAGATAATTCTTAAGAAGCATGAATATTGTCAAAGCAGTGATAAAGAGGGGACCTGAGAAACAATGGGTCTACAAAGAGCTAGAACAGCGGGGCCATGAGCGGCTTCTTCAAGCAAATGGCGCTTCCGCAGTGCCTTCAAAGCGTGTTTAATAGCTCCACACGCAATTTCTTCTTGCGACTTGCATGTTTTCGCCATTACTAGCACAAAAACAGAATTCAAGCATAAAACTTTTGGGTTCCTGAAAGTTACAATCCAGAGAAAATATAAGCAGAGATTACAATTTAGAATCCGCTATGAAAGTCTAGGATCGAATGGAATAGGGACTTCGAAAAAGATAACAATAAAGTAGAAACCTGAAAATAGGGTCCCATAACAAGAGGCATTTTCTCCAAATCCCTACCATCAAACTTGGGTCTCACAATTCATGAACAGGGCCTGGCTTTTTACACACCCATTTTTACTTATTCATTCCCCATCTTTTTTTCTTTCTTTCCAAACTACCCTCCTAAACACACCCCTTGACTTTCTTCCTCCCAACCCCATATGTATAACTATATAATTTACCGTGACGAAGAGGTTACTAAACACATGCGAAACAGACATTTGGCAAAGCACACAACACAAGCACCATTCAAGAAAAATATCCAAAACTGAGAAATTAAAAACACTTTAAAGCATTTCATCAATTCGTACACTGAACAAGGAAAAATCAAGCAATCAATCAACCAATCAAAAAATAAGATTACAAATTAACCAAAAACGAAAACGAAAGTTTAAAAGTAGCATTGAAACATAATAAAGTTGGTCCAGACCTCGCAATCTGCGTTTAGGAAATCCCCTCTTTCTTTGGAAGCCACCGAAGAGTTCCTCCCTCTCCGTCCGCAGATTGAAGAGTAGGAATATGAAAAATGAAAAAGGGAGAGAATAGGCAAAGAAAAGGCATAGAAGGGAATGGATTTTGGAAGAGACGAAAGAAAACGCTGCAGTAGACTCTCTCCAGATGTGGATGGGGACGAGATAGAAAGAAAAAATACAATGAAAATTATTAGAAATTGTATTTTAAAACATAATTTAATTATATTTTTTATTTTGTTAAAATTTATTTATTTATATATATTTTTAAAATTATCCCTGATGGGTCAGAAAATCAATAGCGGATAAAGGGAATTAATAAAATGAAAACTATTAGAAAGTATATTTTAAAATATATTTTATTTATATTCTTAACTTTATTAAAATTTATTCATTGGTGTATATTTTTTAAATGATCTCATAAAAGGTTAAATGTATAAGAAGGATCCACCTAGTAAATTTATAAAATGTTAAATTATTTCAGAGGTTCTCATCTTTGTAGCGAAATCTCAAGTAGGTTCTCCCATTTTTATTTGACTCAATTGAGTCTCTATTTTTTAAAATTCATTGCAATCGGTTCCTTTCCGTTTGTTGTACAGTGACAGTGCTAATTGTGTGTCACGTGTCAGCACGTGGTTTTTTTATTTTTTTATTTTTTAATTTTTTTTTATAATTTTAAAAAAAAATTGTCACATGTAAATCTGACATTGTACCACGTGGCAGAGACAGTGTGATGTGGTCGTGACAGTGCCACGTGTCACTATTAGATGTCAAAAGTCTCAATGTAGTCCTATTTTGTCTCAATTTGGTCCCAATTTTGTTAAAACTAAATCAATTTCATCCTCTATCAAATTTAAATTTTATATAAATTTTACAATGGTATTTTTATTATAGTTGATATTTTTAACAAAATTAAATTTATTTAAATGTATATTTTGCACTGATATTTATTTAAATTTTATTTTAAATATTTATATATCCATAATTTATAAATAAATGTTAGAGTTGCTTTAAAAATAAAAACTTTCTAAATTCAAATATAAAATTTAAAAAAAAAATTATAACAATTCTAACATTTGTCTATACATTATTAATATATAAATATTTGAAACAATATTTAAATAAAGTTCAATGCAAAATATACATTTAAATAAACTTAATTTTGTTAAAAATATTAATTATAATAAAAATACCATTGTAAATTTATATAAAAATTAAATTTGATATAGGGATGAAATTGATTTAGTTTTAAAAAAATTGGGACCAAATTAAGAAAAATAACAAATGCGGACTACATTGAGACTTTTGACATCCAATAGTGACATGTGGCACTGCCACTGCCACATCACATTGTCTATGCCACGTGACACAAAGTCAGATTGACACGTGACAATTTTTTTTAAAATTATAAAAAAAATTAAAAATTAAAAAAAAAATTAAAAAAACCACGTGCTGACACGTGACACACAATTAACACTGTTACTAGACAACTAACGAAAAGAAACCGATTGCAACGAATTTTCAAAAATAGAGACTCAATTGAGTCAAATAAAAATGAGAGACCTACTTGATATTTCACTACAAAAATGGGGACTTCTGAAATGATTTAACATTATAAAATTGACCTTATCGAGTATTGTTTATCTAATTTGAAATAATTGTTTAAAATTAGATGATAATATGGTCAGATGATAATATTTTTTGTACAATCCTCTTGTTATTAAGTTTATTACATTTTTATAGATGAACAAATATAAGTATAAGTATTTTGTTCATTATTAAAGTTAATGAACAAAAATTTATACTAAAAGTTGAGTTTAACATTCATGTAGTCAGGATCATTAACAATTTTATAATAATGAAAAGAAAAAGTTAAATATATTTGTATTATGAATTATAATATAAAATTAGAATTATTTTTTCTGAAATTTTTATTTTGTTTGATTCTATTTTTATTATCTTTATGGTTAAATTACTCTTTTTGTCTCTCTATTTGTCATGAAATTTCAGATTGGTCCTCAAGTTTTTCGTTGTTTCAATTGGGTCTTCATTTTCTTAAAAATGACTCAATTTGATTCTTACTGTTAGTTTGACCAGACAATATTAAAGTCAACGCCACATGTCAATTTCTGATTTTTTTAAAATTTTTTAAATTTTTTACAAGTGTCACTTCATAGTTGTTCCACGTGTCAAAATTGTTAATTTTTTACATGTGACACAATGTGAAGTGACACGTGTAAAAAATTTAAAAAATTTAAAAAATTCAAAAAAATTCAAAAATTCAAAAAATTCAAAAAATTCAAAAATTTTCAAAAAAAACATAAATTGACACGTGGCGTTGACTTTAACACTGTCTGGTTAAAGTTAACAGTAAAGACCAAATTGAGTCTTTTTTAAGAAAATGATGACCAAATTGAGACAACGAAAAAACTTGAAAACCAAACTGAAATTTTATGACAAATAGAGAAATCGAAAGAGTAATTTAACCTATCTTTATTTTAGAAAGTAATGAATATAGGTTTTTTAATCAACAACTTTAAATTTTGTTTGATGTCACAATCTAATGTATTTTTGTCCACCAGCCAATAATTGATTTTTTGAAATGATTTTTTTTTTTTAAACGTAGACCAGATTCTTCTTCTGTTGGGTTTTGAAGTTTCTTCTTCAAAATGGGGTTTTAAAGTTTATTCTTCAAAACGAAACTAATAAGTTTCTCCACCTCCATTTCTTGTGAGAACACACATTCATGAAATGAAGACAACAAAAAATTGTCACCCCCATTTTCATTTCCATCTTCAAAAAGATATTAAGCGTGTTCACACAACAATGACACATGCAACCCGATTCAACGGTGTTTATTGGTTTAATTATATATTGTTCTGATCCGATCTAAACCTATCTTATAGTCATTGTTAGGAACAATTATTGTATTTTAGAGGTACATTGCATTCGTAAGGTATTGTCCGTTTTGGAGCAGTATAGAATTCCGTCACGGTTTTGTCTTTAAAAGACGTCTCGGAGCATAGAGGGAGGTATAAGTATTTAAATTACGCCTGACCTTGACTCCTAAGTGATATAAGACTTATTGGGTGTACCGGAATATATATAAATTCATATAAATATAAAAAAATGTTAAATTTTTTGTTGTCTTTGTTTTTGTCAAGAAGTGTTAAATTGGTCCTATAGTTTTTTTTTTTTGTCTTAATTTGGTTCTGGTTTTTTTTAGAAATGATTCATTTTTGTTTTTGCCATTAGTTTGACCAAACATTGTCACGTGTCAATTTGTGACTTTTTGAATTTTTTAAATTTTTTATATATATGTCACCTTACAGTTATATCACGTGTAAAAAAAATATTAATTTAGTCCCTATATTTGTTTTTAGTTTCAATTTTTTAAAAATTGAGCAATATTATTCTTCCTTAAATTGAAACTCAATTTACTTTTTGTATAAATTTTATGTTGATATTTTTACTAAAAATAACATTTCTTAAAATATAAATATTTTTAAACAAACTTTAAAATCTATACAAAATATTTAGGACTACTCACATGGGTGAATTGATATGGAGTTAATACTTGAATCTTGTGAATTTTACTATTTCACTTATTAATTTTAATTTGTTCATGTATTTTTGGTTGCATGATTTGTGTTTCATATATATTTTAAAGTTTGTTTAAAAATATTTTTACAAATACTTAATAAAAATGTCAATTTTAGTAAAAATATCAACTAAAATCTATATAAATTGAGTATCAATGTAAAAAGGAACAATGTTGCTCAATCTTTACAAAAATTGAGACTAAATTGAAACTAAAAACTAATATAGGGACTAAATTGAGACTTTTTGACACGTGACACAACTATAAAGTGATATGTGTGAAAAAAAAGTAAAAATAAAAAATAAAAATCCAAAAAACCACAATTTGACACGTGACATTGACTTTAACATCGATTGGTCAAAATTAAGTGCAAAAATCAAATTAAATCATTTTCAAAAAAATCAAAATCAAATTGAGTCAAGAAAGAAAAAACTAGAAGACTAATTTGAGACAAAAAAAAATAGTTTAAAAAAAAAAAAGAAGAAGTTGGGGCCAAAGCCCAACACTTTGGTTCGTACTTGCTTGGCACACAAACAACAAATGATCCAAGTAAGTTAAAATCAATTTCCTCAATTTTTGACAAAATTATATTTTTCCTTTTTCTTTTCGTTATTATGATTTATAATTAATTTTAGTACCATGAAAATAAAATTGTGGTCTTGCCTAAATGGTTCCGTCAAGTAAATGTGACTTTTTTTTTAATTTAAATGAGATTTTTGTTGATTTTCTTATCTTGAGTTATTGTAGGTTATGGATCTTGCAAGTTCCCAAGTCTGACAATTTGAAGGAGGAGGAAACAAACAAACAACGTAAATGATTATAAATGCACGTAGAGTACTCATTTAATATATATATATATATATATATATATATATATATATATATATAATTAATTAATTTTTCTAACCTAATATATAAGATTAGCAAAAATTAGTTGAAAATATTAAGTATATATATTATATATATAAAATCTTGTTTACACGAAGATTAACATGATTTAAATTAATGAATTGTTTACTGATCAAGAGTACGAATAACAAATTATGATGGATATAAAAAATAAATTCATAAATAAAAATAAAAAAAATTGTCACAATAGAAACAGTAAAATTTAATTTTAAAAAGTGTAAGAGATAAAAGCTTTACCAAGATTGTATTTCATGATTCTATTTAAAGTAAAAACAACAAATAATATATTTCTAATTTCATATCTCACTCGGATACTTATGTTGATTTTGTCTCAGACAAACCTAAACTTGAATAATAAAAACTCTATGTATAGCAATTTTTACTATTAAGTTTGTGTTAATGAACTATATGTTGATGTTTAAGAACGACCAATGACCACATCCATGTCTAGCACGTGGAATCAATTAGCTGTTTTTATCCTAATGTGCAAAATTCATAGAATAGTTAAAACAAGAATAAACCATAAGAGATGATGAAAAAAAAATATTAAATGAAAAATCCATAAAGAATTAAGAATACATTACACCCAATCTAGTGTTAATTACTTATAAACTTAACACTGGACTCATGATGAATTTGAATGTCTACATCCTTCAGAACATCCTTCTACCGTCAAGTGTATATATATATCAATTTTTTTTCTCTCTAAATATGTTTTGACCTTTGTTAGACCCTCAATTTATAAATTTTCAGAGGTGCGCAGCTTGCTGGGCGAATGGAAGAGAGAAATTCCTCTATTTTTAAATCATCTTTGTTATTCCATGGTTTGAGGGTAATATCAAGATTACAATTATGTTTGCAATTTATTTTTCAGCTTAATAATGAAAATGATTTAAAAATATGGCTTTTAAAGTTATTTTTAGAAAAATAATTAATAACATAAATTTGAAAACTGTTCTAAATTAAGGTTTAAAAAGTAATTATTAATTATAAATTTTTTTATTACATTATTTTATAAATATTTTTTTAATAAAATATTTTATTTTCACCAAATCACTTAAAAACTTTAACAAACTTTACTCTAAATCAACTCCTTTCACCTTTAATCCCCTTAAAGTGAACAACACAAACTTCACCCTCTAATCCACTCGAATTCATCATCTCCCTCTCGCTACAATCAACCTTGAGGGAGAGATAGGGGAAGAAAGAGGGAAATTCCTCTATTTTTCAATCATCTTTTCTATGTCATGGTTGAAGGGTGATAGTAAGATTACAATTATTTTCGCAATTTATTATTCAACTTAATTATGAAAATAATATAAAAATATAGCTTTTGAAATTATTTTTATAAAAATAATTAATAACAAAAATTTGAAAATTGTTACAAAATAAGGTTTAAAAAGTAATTATTAATTAATTTTTTTATTACATTATTTTGTAAATGTTTTGTTTATTAATATATGTTATTTTCATTTATATATTTTAATATTTTTTGTACAACAAATCGAATTTATATTATGATAATTTTTAATTATTTTTAAAGTGAAGGACAATTTGGTAATCTTGTTTTTCCTTGATTTACATCTAATTTTTAATATATCACATCCATCAAATCACTCAAAAAGTTTAACAAACTTTACTCTAAATCAACTCACTTTCATCTTTAATCCCCTTAATGTGAACAACATAAACTTCACACTCTAATCCATCCACTGGAATTCATCTTCTCCCTCTCCCTCCAATAAACCTGTAGGGAGAGAAGGGAAGAAAGAGGGAAATTTCTCTATTCTTCAGTCATGCGTGCTATTTATGGTTTGAGGGTGATATCAAGATTACATTTATGTTCACAATTTATTTTTAAGCTTAATTATGAAAAAATGTAAAAATATGGCTTTTGAAATTATTTTTACAAAACAAGTTAATAATGACAATTTTAAATTTGTTATACAATAAAGTTTAAAAAGTAAATATCAATTATAAATTTTTTTATTACATTATTTTATAAATATTTTTTATTAAAATATGTTATTTTCATTTATACATTTTAATATTTTTTCTACACCAAATCAAACTTATATTATGATAATTTTTAATTATTTTTAAATAAAATACAATTGGTAATCTTGTTTTTCCTTGATTTAAATATAGATTTTAATCTATCACATCCATCAAATCACTCACAAACTTTAACAAAATTTACTCTAAATCCACATACTTTCACATTTAATCCCCTTAAAGTAATACATCAAACTCTAATCCACTTGATCACGTGCTCTCCATCTCCCTCCAATTAACCTTGAGGGAGAGAGGGGAAGGAAGACGAAAATTCCTCTATTATTAAATCATCTCTGTTATGCCATGGTTTGAGGGTGATATCAAGATTATTTTTATGTTCGCAATTTATTTTTTAGCTTAATTATGAAAATAATGTAAAAATATGGCTTTTGAAATTAATTTTACAAACATAATTAATAACGAAAATTTGAATATTGTTTTAAAATATGGTTGAAAAAGTAATTAATAATTGTAGAATTTTTTTATTACATTATTTTATAAATATTTTTTTATTAAAATTTGTTATTTTCATTTATACATTTTATTATTTTTGCTACAACAAATCAAACTTATATTATGATTACTTTTAATTATTTTTAAAATAAAGGACAATTTGGTAATCTTGTTTTTTCTTTATTTAAATATAATTTTTAATTTATCACATTCATCGAATCACTCACAACCTTTAACAAACTTTACTCTAAATCCACCAACTTTCACCTTTAATAACCTTAAAGTGAACAACAGAAACTTCACACTGTAATCAAGTTGATGTCATCATTGGCGGAACTTAGTGTTGACATAAGGGAGCCATGGCTCCCCCAACACTTTTTTTTTCTAATTTTTTATATATTTTTTAAAAATATTTTATATATTATAATTTTATTTATATTAATTTAGTTTAAAAAAACCTATTTTAAATTTAAAAGTTATGTTTTTCTTTTTTGTTATAATTTCTTTTACTTCTTTATTTGGTTTTTCTTTTTTTCGTGTCTCTGTCTCTTTCTCTTCTTTTGTTTCTATTTCAATTTTCATCATCAATTTTTTATTATTTTCAAAATCAAATTGCACCAGGAAAAAATTTAGGATTTAAGGAACATTTTGGATTGAACAATTTCTTCTTTTGAATAAATTCATTTTTTACTCTTTTTTTTTCCGAAGTAATATGTGCCTTTTTTACGCTTTAGGCATATCTCTATCGGTTAGAGATCATAAAATCATGCTTGCTTTAATTGTTCATCAAACTCTTCTTTGTGTAGATAGAGCTATTTTAGACTTTTAAGTCGTGTAAGGGAAGAACAAGATTATGAATATCTATGATAAGGAAATGTAATAATCTAGAAGTTATTATTTTTCTTAGAATATTGAGTCTTGGTTTTAAGATTTAGTTTAGGATATTCATAATTTAATATTTTTCTAAATAGGTGAGATGTGACAAATTTATATTAGAAAAATTATGGCAAAGAGTAAAATAATTGATTTTTTTTTAAGTGGAAGGCTTGTGATGAAGATGAAAAAAGTACAGCTATGTCATATAAACTTGAGAAACTTTATGAGAATCCAAAAATTGAAGAAAATGAAAAACAACTCTCTAAGGTTCCTAAAGTTATATATAATGAATTTCTAAATGCTTTAGAATGTGATCCCGGAAAGGTAACTTTTGCTCCTTTTTTTTAATATATTATTATTGATGATAAATTTTATGCTACTTATATATATATATATATATATATATATATATATATATATATATATATATATATTGTCATATTTTTTGGATGCTATAGTTATGAGTGCTTGTTTTGAATAGAAAAAATGATGTGAAAAATTTGAAATTATTTTAACAAAAATAATTATTAACGAAAATTTGAAAATTGTTATAACATACGGTTTAAAAAGTAATTTTCAATTATAATTATTACATTATTTTATGCATATTTTTTATTAAAGTATGTTAATTTCATTTATACATTTTAATCTTTTTTCTACGATAAATCAAACTTATATAAGGATAATTTTTTTTATTTTTAAAATAAAGGACAATTTAGTAATCTTATTTTTCCATGCTTTAAATATAATTTTTAATCTATCACATTCATCAAATCACTCCCAAACTTTAACAAACTTTACTCTAAATTCACCCACTTTCACTTCTAATCCACTTAAAGTGAATAACACAAACTTCACACTATAATTCACTCTATGTCATCCTCTCCCTGTCTCTCAAATCAACAAGGAAGAGGGAAATTCCTCTATTTTTGAATCATCTATGTTATTCCATGGTTTGAGGGTGATATCAATATTACAATTATGTTCACAATTTTTTTTCAGCTTCATTATGAAATTGACATAAAATTATGGCTTATGAAATTATTTTTTAAAAAATAATTAATAACGAAAATTTGAAAATTTTTATAAAATAACATTTAAAAAGTAATTATTAATTATAAAATGTTTTATTACATTATTTCATGACTATTTTTTTATTAAAATATGTTACTTTCATTTATACATTTTAATATTTTTTCTATGATAAATCAAACTTATATAATGATACTTTTTAATCATATTTAAAATAAAGGACAGTTTAGTAATCTTGCTTTTTGTTGATTTAAATGTAATTTTTAATCTATCATATCCAGCAAATCACTCTCAAACTTCAACAAACTTTACTCTAAATCGACTCACTTTCACCGTTAATTCCCTTGAAGTGAACAAGACAAGTTTCACACTCTAATTCACTCTATGTCATTATCTCCCTCCCCCTTCAATCAATTTTGAGGGAGAGAGGGGAAGGAAGAGAGAAACTCCTCTAGTTTTTAATCATCTTATTTATGCCATGGTTTGAGGGTGATATGAAGATTACATGTGTGCAATTTATTTTTCAACTTTATTATGAAATTGATATAAAATTATGGCTTATGAAATTATTTTTACAAAAATAATTAATAACGAAAATTTGAAAATTTTATTAAAATAAAGTTTAAAAAGTAATTATTAATTCTAAAATTTTTTATTACATTATTTTATAAATATTTTTTATTAAAATATGTTACTTTCATTTATACATTATAATATTTTTTTACGATAAATCAAACTTATATAATGATAATTTTTAATCATGTTTAAAATAAAGGAAACTTAGCTAATCTATATTTTTATTGATTTAAATGTAATTTTTAATCTATCACCTCCATCAAATCACTCACAAACATCAGCAATCCTTACTCTAAATCCACTCATTTTACACCTTTAATCCCCTTAAAGTGATCAAGACAAGTTTCACACTCTAATCCACTTGATGTCATTCTCTCCCTTCAATCAACCTTGAGGGAGAGAGGGGAAGGAAGAGAGAAACTCCTCTATTTTTTAATCATCTATGTTATGCCATGGTTTGAGGGTGATATCAAGATTACAATTATATCCGCAATTTATTTTTCAGCTTAATTATGAAATGATATAAAAATATGGCTTATGAAATTATTTTTACAAAAATAATTAATAACGAAAATTTTAAAATTGTTATAAAATAAGGTTTAAAAAGTAAATGTTAATTATAAAATTTTATGTTACATTATTTTATAACTATTTTTTATTAAAATACGTTACTTTCATTTATACATTTTAATATTTTTTCTACGATAAATCAAACTTATATAATGGTAATTTTTAATTATTTTTAAAATAAAGGACAGTTTGGTAATCTTGTTTTTCCTTGATTTAAATATAATTTTTAATCTATCACATTCATCAAATAACTCAGAAACTTTAACAAACTTTACTCTAAATCCACCCACTTTCACCCTTAATCCACTTAAATTGAAAAACACAAACTTCACACTATAATTCACTCTTTGTCATCCTCTTCCTCTCACTCCAATCAACCTTGAGGGAGAGAGTCGGAAAGCAAAAGAGAAAGTCCTCTATTTTTCAATCATTTGTGTTATGCCATGCTTTGAGGGCGATATGAAGATTACAATTATGTCCGCAACTTTTTTTTCACCATTAATTAGGAAAATGATGTAAAAATAAGGCTTTTGAAATTATTTTTACAAAAATAATTAATAACAACAATTTAAAAATTGTTATAAAATAAGGTTTAAGAAGTAATTGTTAATTATAAAATTTTTTGTTACATTATTTTATAAATATTTTTTTATTAAAATATGTTACTTTCATTTATACATTTAAATATTTTTTCTACGATAAATTAAACTTATATAATGATAACTTTTAATTATTTTTAAAATAAAGGACAATTTGGTAATCTTGTTTTTCCTTGAATTAAATATAATTTTTAATATATCACATCCATCAAATCACTCACCAACTTTAATAAATTTTACTCTAAATTCATGCACTTTCACCTTTAATCCACTTAAAATAAACAAAACAAACTTCACACTGTAATCCACTTGATGTCATCCTCTCTCCCTCCAATCAACTTTGAGGGAGAGAGGGAAAGGAAGAGGGAAATTCCTCTATTTTTTAATCATCTTTGTTATGTCATGGTTCGAGGGTGATATCAAGATTACAATTATGTCCGTAATTTATTTTTCATCTTTATTATGAAATTGATATAAAATTATGGCTTATGAAATTTCTTTTACAAAAATAATTAATAACAAAAATTTGAATTGTTATAAAATAACGTCTAAAAAGTAATTTTCAATTATAAATTTTTTTATTACATTATTTTATGCATATATTTTTATTAAAATATTTTCCTTCCATTTATACATTTTAATCTTTTTTCTACGATAAATCAAACTTATATAACTATAATTTTTTATTATGTTTAAAATAAAGGACACTTTGGTAATCTAATTTTTTATGATTTAAATGTAATTTTTAATCTATCACGTCTATCAAATCACTCACAAACATCAACAAACTTTCCTCTAAATTCACTCATTTTGCATCTTTAATCCACTTAAAGTGATTAAGACAATCTTCACACTCTAATCCACTTGATGTCATCCTCTCCCTCTCCCTCCAATCAACCTTGAGGAAGAGAGGAGAAGGAAGAGAGAAAATCCTCTATTTTTTAATCATCTCTTTTATATCATTGTTCGAGGGTGATCTCAAGATTACAATTATGTCCGCAATTTATTGTTCAACTTTATTATGAAATTGACATAAAACTATGGCTCATGCAATTATTTTTACAAAAATAATTAATAACGAAAATTTGAAAATTTTTATAAAATAAGGTTTAAAAAGTAATTATTAATTATAAAATTTTTTATTACATTATTTTATAAATATTTTTTGATTAAAATATTTTACTTTCATTTATACATTTTAATATTTTTTCTATGATAAATCAAACTTATATAATGATAATTTTTAATCATGTTTAAAATAAGGGACACTTTGGTAATCTTGTTTTTGGTTGAGTAAATGTAATTTTTAATCTACCACATCCATCAAATCACTCACAAACTCCAACAAACTTTACTCTAAATACACTCACTTTCACTTTTAATCCCCTTAAAGTGAACAAGACAAGTTTTACACTCTAATCCACTTGATGTCATCCTCTCCCTCCAATCAACCGTGAGGGAGAGAGGGGAAGGAAGAGAGAAACTCCTCTATTTTTTTAATCATCTTTGTCAGGCCATGGTTTGAGAGTGATATCAATATTACAATTATGTCCACAATTTATTTTTCAGCTTAATTATGAAAATTATAAAAAAATATGGGTTATGAAATTATTTTTACAAAAATAATTAATAACGAAAGTTTTAAAAATGTTATAAAATAAGGTTTAATATGTAATTGTTAATTACAAAATTTTTTGTTACATTATTTTATAAATATTTTTTTTATTAAAATAAATTACTTTCATTTATAGATTTTAATATTTTTTTTTACGATAAATCAAACTTATATAATGATAATTTTTAATTCTTTTTAAAATAAAGGACAATTTGGCAATCTTGTTTTTCTTTGATTTAAATATAATTTTTAATCTATCACATTCATCAAATCACTCACAAACTTTAACAAACTTTACTCTAAATCCACCTACTTTCACCTTTAATCAACTTAAAGTGAACACCACAAACTTCACATTATAATCTACTTGATGTCATCGCATCCCTCTCTCTCCAATCAGTCTTAAGGGAGAAAGGGAAAGGAAGAGGGAAATCGCTCAATTTTTGAATCATCTATATTATGTCATGGTTTGAAGGTGATATCAAGATTACAATTATGTTCACAATTTATTTTTTATCTTTATTATGAAAATGATATAAAAATATGGCTTATGAAATTATTTTTACAAAAATAATTAATATCCAAAATTTGAAATTCATCATCTTCCTCTCCCTCCAATCAACCTTGACAGAGAGGGAGGGAAAGGAAGATGAAAATTCATCTCTTTTTCAATCATATCTGTTAGGCAATGGTTTGAGTGTGATATCAAGATTATAATTATGTCCGCAATTTATATTTTCGCTTACTTATGAAAATGATCTAAAAATATGACTTTTGAAATTATTTTTACAAAAATAATTAATAACGAAAATTTGAAAATTGTTATAAAATAAGGTTTAAAAAGTAATTATTAATTATAAATTTTTTTATTACATTATTTTATAAATATTTTTTTTATTAAAATATGTTTTTTTAATTTATACATTTTAATAATTTTTCTATGATAAATCAAACTTATATAATAATAATTTTTAATCATGTTTAAAATAAATGACACTTTGGTAATCTTATTTTTTGTTCATTTAAATGTAATTTTTAATCTATCACATCCATCAAATCACTCACAAACTTCAACAAACTTCACTCTAATCCACTTGATGTCATCCTCTCCCCCTCCCTCCAATCAATCTTGAGGGAGAGAGGGGAAGGAAGAGAGAAACTCCTCTATTTTTAAACATGTCTATTATGCCATGGTTTGAGGGTGATATTAAGATTACAATTATGTCCGCAATTTATTTTTCAGCTTTATTATGAAATTGATATAAAATTATGGTTTATGATTTTTTTTTTACAAAAATAATTAATAACGAAAATTTGTAAATTTTTATAAAATAAGGTTTAAAAAGTAATTATTAATTATAAATTGTTTTATTACATTATTTTATAATTATTTTTTTATTAAAATATGTTACTTTCATTTGTTCATTTTAATATTTTTTTTATGATAAATCAAACTTATATAATGATAATTTTTAATCATGTTTAAAATAAAGGACACTTTGGTAATCTTATTTTTTGTTGATTTAAATGTAATTTTTAATCTATCACATCCATCAAATCACTCACAAACTTCACTCTAAATCCACTCATTTTGCACCTTTAATCCCCTTAAAGTGAACAAAACATGTTTCACACTCTAATCCACTTGATGTCATCCTCTCCCCCTCCATCCAATCAACCATGGGGAGAGATAGGGGAAGATATGGAAACTCCTCTAGTTTTTAATAATCTTTGTTATGCTATGATTTGCGGGTGATATCAAAATTACAATTATGTCCGCAATTTATTTTTCAGCTTTATTATGAAATTATATAAAATTATGGCTTATGAAATTACTTTTACAAAAAAAAAATTAATAACGAAAATTTTAAAATTGTTAAAAAATAAGGTTTAAAAAGTAATTTTTAATTATAAATTTTTTTGTTACATTATTTTATAAATATTGTTTTATTAAAATATATTGCTTTCATTTATACATTTTAATATTTTTTCTATGATAAATCAAACTTATATAATGATAATTTTTAATCAGGTTTAAAATAAAAGACATTTTGGTAATGTTATTTTTCCTGGAATTAAATATAATATTTAGTTTATCAATTTCATCAAATCACTCACAAACTTTAAGAAACTTTACTCTAAATTCACCCACTCTCACCTTTAATCAACTTAAAAGTGAATAACACAAACTTCACACTGTAATCCACTTGATGTCATCCCCTCCCTCTCCCTCCAATCAACCTTGAGGGAGAGAGAAGGGAAGCAAGAAGAAAATTCCTCTATTTTTAATCATCTATGTTATGTCATGGTTTGAGGGCTTATGTCCACAATTTATTTTCCAGCTCTATTATGAAAATGATATATAATATGGCTTATGAAATTATTTTTACAAAACTTATTAATAAAAAAAATTTGAAAATTATTATAAAATAAGGTTTAAAAAGTAATTATTAATTATAATTTTTTTTATTACATTATTTTATAAATATTTTTTTATTAAAATGTTACTTTCATTTATACATTGTAATATTTTTTCTACGATAAATCAAATTTATATAATGATAATTTTTAATCATGTTTTTTATTGATTTAAATGTAATTTTTAATCTATCACATCCATCAAATCACTCACAAACTTCAACAATCTTTATTCTAAATCTACCCACATTCACATTTAATCCACTTAAGGTGAAAAACACAAACTTCACACTATAATTCAGTCTATGTCATCCACTTTCTCTCACTCCAATCAACCTTGAGGGAGAGAGGAAAACAAAAGAGAAAGTCTTCTATTTTTCTATTTTTCAATCATTTGTTTTATGTCATTGTTTGAGGGTTATATGAAGATTACAATTATGTCTGCACCTTTTTTTTTTGCTTAATTAGGAAAATGATGTAAAAATATGACTTTTGAAATTATTTTTACAAAAATAATTAATAATGAAAATTTTAAAATTGTTATAAAATAAGGTTTAAAAGGTAATTTCCAATTATATAATTTTTTACTACATTGTTTTGTGCGTATTTTTTATTAAAATATTTTATTTTCATTTATACATTTTAATCTTTTTTCTAAGATTAATATAAACTTATATAACAATATTTTTTATTATTTTAATAATAAAGGATAATTTGGTAATCTTGTTTTTTCTTGATTTAAATATAATTTTTAATCTATCACATCCATCAAACCACTCATAAACCTTACTCTAAATCTACCCTCTTTCACCTTTAATTCACTTAAAGTGAAGAACACAAATTTCACACTATAATCTACTTGATGTAATCCTCTCCTTCTTCCTCCAATCAACCTTGAGGGAGAGAGGGGAAGGAAGAGAGAAAATTCTTCTATTTTTTAATCATCTTTATTATGTCATGGTTTGAGGGTGATATCAAGATTACAGTTATGTCCGCAATTTATTTTTTCGCTTAATTAAGAAAATGATTTAAAAATATTTCCTATGAAATTATTTTTACCAAAATAATTAATGACTAAAATTTTAAAATTGTTATAAAATAAGGTTTAAAAAGTAATTGTCATTTATAAAATTTTTTGTTACATTATTTTATAAATATTTTTTTAAAATATGTTACTTTCATTTATACATTTTAATATTTTTTTTCTCCGATAAATCAAACTTATATAATGATAATTTTTAATTTTTTTTTAAACTAGAGGAAAATTTGGTAATCTTATTTGTTCCTTGATTTAAATATAATTTTTAATATATCACATTCATCAAATCACTCACAAATTTTAATAAACTTTACTCTAAATCCACCCACTTTCACTTTTCATCCACTTAAAGTGAACAAAACAAACTTCACACTGTAATCCACTTGATGTCATCCTCTTCAACTCCTTCCAATCAACTTTGAAGGAGAGATGAGAAGGAAGAGGGAAATTCCTCTATTTTTTAATTAACTTTGTTATGTCATGGTTTGAGGGTATTATCAAGATTACAATTATGTCCGCAATTTATTTTTTAGCTTTGTTTTGAAATTGATATAAAAATATGGCTTATGAAATTATTTAAAAAAAAACAATTAATATCGAAAATTTCAAAATTTTTTATAAAATAAAGTTTAAAAAGTAATTGTTAATTATAAAATTTTTTGTTACATTATTTTATAAATATTTTTTTATTAAAATATGTTACTTTCTTTTATACATTTTAATATTTTTTCTATGATAAATCAAACTTATATAACGACAATTTTTTATTATTTTCAAAATAAAGGACAATTTGGTAATTTTGTTTTTACTTCCTTTAAATATAATTTTTAATCTATCACATCCACCAAATCACTCACAGACTTCAACAAACTTTATTCTAAATCTACTCAATTTCACCTTTAATCCCCTTAAAGTGAACAAGACAAGTTTCATACTCTAATCCACTTGATGTCATCCTCTCCCTCTCCCTTCTCCTATCAACCTTGAGGGAGAGAGAGCGAAAGGAAGAGAGAAACTCTTTTATTTTTTAATCATCTCTAACATGCTATGATTTGAGGTGATATCAAGATTACAATTATGTCCGCAATTTATTTTTCAGCTTTATTATGAAATTGATATAAAATTATGGCTTCTAAAATTATTTTTACAAAAATACTTAATAACGAAAATTTTAAAATTGTTATAAAATAAGGTTTGAAAAGTAATTGTTAATTATAAAATTTTTGTAACATTATTTTCTAAATATTTTTTTCTTAATATGTTACTTTCATTTGTGTATTTTAATATTTTTTCTACGATAAATCAAACTTATATAACCATAATTTTTTATTATTTTTAAAATAAAGGACAATTTGGTAATTTTGTTTTTTCTTGGTTTAAATATAATTTTTAATCTATGACATCCATCAAATCACTCACAAACTTTAACAAACTTTACTCTAAATCCACCCCTTTCACCTTTAATCCACTTAAAGTGAACAACACAAACTTCACACTATAATTCACTCTATGTCATGGTTTCCTCTATTTTTCAATCATTTGTGTTTTACCATGGTTTGAGGGTGATATGAAGATTATAATTACGTCCACAATTTTTTTTCCTGCTTAATTATGAAAATGATGTAAAAATATGGCTTTTGAAATTATTTTTACAAAAATAATTAATAACAAAAATTTTAAAATTGTTATAAGATAAGGTTTAAAAAGTAATTTTCAATTATAAAATTTTTTGTTACATTATTTTATAAATATTTTTTTTATTAAAATATGTTACTTTCATTTATACATTTTAATATATTTTTTTACGATAAATCAAACTTATATAGTGATAATTTTTTATTATTTTTAAAATAAAGGACAATTTGGTAATATTTTTTTCCTTGATTTAAATATAATTTTTAATCTATCACATCCATCAAATCACTCACAAACTTTAACAAACTTTACTCCATATCCATCCACTTTCACCTTTAATCAACTTAAAGTGAACAACACAAACTTCACACTGTAATCCACTTGATGTCATCTCCTCCCTCTCCCTCCAATCGACCTTGACGGAGAGAGGAAGGAAAAGGGAAATTCCTTTATTTTTGAATCATCTCTGTTATACCATGGTTTGAGGGTGATATCAAGATTACAATTATGTCCACAATTTATTTTTCAGCTTAATTATGAAAATGATATTAAAATATGGCTTAGGAAATTACTTTTGCAAAAATAATTAATAACGAAAATTTGAAAATTGTTATAAAATAAGGTTTAAAAATTAATTTTCATTTATAAAATTTTTGATTAAACTATTTTATAAATATTTTTTATTAAAATATGTAACTTTCATTTTAATATTTTTTCTGCGATAAATCAAACTTATATAGTGATAATTTTTTATTATTTTTACAGTAAAGGACAATTTGGTAATTTTGTTTTTCCCTAATTTAAATATAATTTTTGATATATTACATCCATCAAATCACTAACAAACTTTAATAAACTTTACTCTTAATCCATTCACTTTCACATTTAATCCACTTAAAGTGAACAACACAAACTTCACACTATAATCCACTTGATATCATCCTCGCACTCTATCTCCAATCAACTTTGAGATAGAGAGGGGAAGGAAGAGAGAAATTCCTTTATTTTTTAATCATCTCTCTTATGTCATGGTTTGAGGGTGATATCAAGATTACAATTATGTTTGCAATTTATTTTTCATCTTAATTATGAAAATGATATAAAAATATGGCTTAGGAAATTATTTTTACAAAAATAATTTTTAACGAAAATTTGAAATTTTTATAAAATAACTTTTAAAAATTAATTTTCAATTATAAATTTTTTTATTACATTATTTTATAAATATTTTTTTATTAAAATATGTTACTTTCTTTTATACATTTTAATATTTTTTCTACGATAAATCAAACTTATATAACGATAATTTTTTATTATTTTCAAAATAAAGGACAATTTGGTAATTTTGTTTTTACTTCCTTTAAATATAATTTTTAATCTATCACATCCATCAAATCAGTCACAATTTTTAACAAACTTTACTTTAAATTCACCCACTCTTACCTTTAATCCACTTAAAGTGAACAACACAAACTTCACACTGTAATCCACTTGATATCATCCTCTCATTCTCCCTCCAATCATACTTGAGGGAGAGGGAGGGGAAGAAAGAGAGAAATTTCTCTATTTTTTAATCATCTATGTTATGTCATGGTTTAAGGGTGATATCAAGATTACAATTATGTCCGCACTTTATTTTTCAGTTTAATTTTGAAAATGATGTAAATATAAGGCTTTTGAAATTATTTTTTTAAAAATAATTAATAACGAAAATTTGAAAATTGTTATAAAATAAGGTTTAAAAATTAATTATTAATTATAAAATTTTTTATTACATTATTTTATCAATATCTTTTTTAATAAAATATGTTATTTTCGTTTATACATATTAATATTTTTTATGCAACAAATCAAACTTATATAATGATAATTTTTAATCATATTTAAAATAAATAAAACTTTGATAATCTTGTTTTTTGTTTATTTGGAGATAATTTTTAATGTAACACATCCATCAAATCAGTGGAAAACTTCAACAAACTTTACTCGAAATATACTCACTTTCATCTTTAATCCCCTTAAAGTGAACAAGAAAGGTTTCACACTCTAATCCACTTGAATTCATCATCTCCCTCTCCACCGATCTACCTTAAGGGAGAGAGGGGAAATAAGAGGAAAATTCTTCTTTTTTTCAATCATCTCTGTTATGCAATAGTTTGAGGGTGATATCAAGATTACAATTTTGTCAGCTTAATTATGAAAAAGACGTAAAAATATGGTTGTTGAAATTATATTTACAAAAATAACTGATAACGATAATTTGAAAATTGTTATAAAATAAGGTTTAAAAGTAATTTTCAATCATAAATTTTTTTATCACATTATTTTATAAATAATTTTTTTATTATAATATGTTACTTTCATTTATACATTTTAATATTTTTTTTACGATAAATCAAACTTATGTAACAATTTTTAATTATTTTTAAAATAAAGGACAATTTATATCTTGTTTTTCCTTGATTTAAATATAATTTTTAATCTATCACATTCATCAAAAATACTCACAAACCTTAACAAACATTACTCTAAATTCACCAACATTCACCTTTAATCCCCTTAAAGTGAACAACACAAGCTTCACACTCTAATTCACTTGAATTCATCCTCTTTCTCTCCCTCCAATCAATGTTGAGGAGGAGCGGGGAAGGAAGAGGGGAATTTCTCTATTTTTCAATTATCTCTATTCTGCAATTGTTTGAGGGTGATATCAACATTACAATTATGTCTGATTTTTATTTTCAGCTTAATTATGAAAATGAGGTAAAAAAATGACCTTTGAAATTATTTTTATAAAAATAATTAATAACAAAAATTTCAAAATTGTTATAAAATGAGGTTTAAAAAGTAATTATAAATTATAAACATTTTTATTACATTATTTTATAAATATTTTTTTATTAAAATATGTTTCTTTCATTTATACATTTTAATATTTTTTCTACGATAAATCAAACTTATATAATGATAATTTTTAATTATTTTTAAAATATAGGACAATTTGGTAATCTTGTTTTTCCTTGATTTAAATATAATTTTTAATCTTATACATCCATTAAATCACTTACAAACTTTAACAAACTTTACTCTAAATCCATCCCCTTTCACCTTTAATCCACTTAAAGTGAAAAACACAAACTTCACACTGTAATCCACTTGATGTCATCCTCTCCTTCTCCCTCCAATCAACCTTGAGGTAGGGGTGGGCATGGATTGGATATTTAATGATCCAATCCACATCCATTTTTTATCCAAATAATTGGATTAGATTTTTGACCCAAATTCATTTTTTTAGCAAAAGTAGTTTGGATTTTTTTAGAATCCAGATCCAAATATTTGGATCAAGATTGAAATCCAATCCAAATATTTGGATCAAGTTTAAAATCCATAATCCATTTTTAAAAAAAGAAATTTAAATTGAATTTCTTAAAACTTGTTTCATTAAGGCCCGAATGACTCGGATGAGATCGACGATCCGGACGGACCCGACAGCCCGGACGATCAAGACCGGCCCGATGACCCGAACGGGCTCGACAACCCGAACGGGCCGGACAATCTGAACGGGCCCGAAAACACAAACAGGCTCGACGACGCGAACGGGTCGGACGACCCGAATGGGACCAACGACCCAGACAGGCCAGACGACCCGAACGGACAGGTCCAAATAGTCGGGCCCAATCGGGTAGTCGGGCACGTTCGAATCGTGGGGCCGTCTGGGTCGTCAGGTACGTCAAGGTCATCAGGCCCGTCTGAGTCGTCGGGCCCATCCGGGTCGTAGGGCCCGTCCGGGACGTCGAGCCCGTCTAGGTCGTAGGGTCGTTCGGGTCGTAGCGCTCGTTCATGTCATCGTGTCATCCGGGTCGTAAGGCCCGTGTAGGTCGTCAGGCTCATCCGGGTCGCCAGGCCCGTCAAAGTCGTCCAAGTTGTCATGTCCGTCCGGATTGTCGGGCCCATTCAGGTCGTCCGGCCCGTTCGTGTCGTCGTGCCCATCCGGGTCGTAAGGCCCGTGTAGGTTGTTAGACCCATCCTGGTCGTCGGGCCCGTACGGGTCTTCGGGCTCGTCCGGGTC